>ENA-OPAQ01001618-OPAQ01001618.1-human-gut-metagenome-genome-assembly--contig:-NODE-1618-length-13416-cov-3.449817_pt1 | contig 13416 bp, 8 predicted proteins | sample MGYA00241058_ERZ501432 | MGnify/ENA primary metagenome ERZ501432 (study PRJEB25962, sample SAMEA2042570) | human gut metagenome | biome: human gut; feature: human-associated habitat; material: faeces... | reverse complement strand
GCGTGTATATCAGATCGTGGAAGAGATCACCCGCCGTTTTGTTTTACAGATCCAGGAGCAGTATCCGGGCAACAATGATAAAATTGCAAAAATGGCAATTTTATATGATGGTCAGGTAAAAATGGCGCATCTTGCGATCGTTGCAGGTTATTCTGTCAACGGTGTTGCCAGACTGCACACAGAGATTTTGAAAAAAGAGCAGTTAAAAGATTTCTATGAGATGATGCCGCAGAAGTTCAATAACAAAACCAATGGTATCACACAGAGACGTTTCTTAGCACATGCGAACCCGCTTCTGGCTGACTGGGTGACAGCACATGTGGGAGAAGGCTGGATCACAGACCTTTCCCAGATCAGGAAACTTGCGCCTTATGCAGATGATAAAAAAGCACAGCAGGAGTTTCTGAAGATCAAACACCAGAATAAAGTACGTCTTGCAAAATATATCAAAGAGCACAATGGAATTGATGTTGATCCGGATTCCATCTTTGATGTACAGGTAAAACGTCTTCATGAGTACAAACGTCAGCTGTTGAATATCCTTCATGTTATGTATCTCTATAATGAGATCAAAGAGCATCCGGATATGGAATTTGTTCCAAGAACATTCATTTTTGGTGCAAAGGCAGCAGCCGGTTATAAAAATGCAAAACTTACCATTAAACTGATCAACAGCGTTGCAGAAGTGATCAACAATGATAAGAGTATCAATAATAAGATCAAAGTGGTATTTATCGAGGACTACAAAGTTTCCAATGCAGAGTGGATTTTTGCAGCAGCAGATGTCAGCGAGCAGATTTCGACTGCAAGTAAAGAGGCATCCGGTACCGGTAATATGAAGTTCATGTTAAACGGCGCCCTGACACTTGGAACGATGGACGGTGCAAATGTTGAGATGTACGAGGAAGTCGGACCGGATAATATGTTTATTTTCGGTATGAGCTCTGACGAAGTGATCGCACATGAGCATAACCGTGATTATGATCCGATGCAGATTTTCAACACGGATCAGGATATCCGCAAAGTTCTGACACAGTTAGTGAACGGATTCTACTCACCGAACGACTCCGAACTTTTCCGTGACCTGTACAATTCACTGCTGAATACACACAGCACACAGTATGCGGATACGTACTTCATTCTTGCAGACTTCCGTTCTTATGCAGAAGCGCAGAAGAAGATCATGGAGTATTACAAGAACAGGAGCGCCTGGGCAAAGAGCGCTATCTTAAACACTGCACATTCCGGCAAGTTCTCATCCGACAGAACGATTCAGGAATATGTGGATGATATCTGGCATTTACCGAAGGTGAAGGTTGATGTGGAATAAAGTGATAAGAAAATAAAATTACAAGAAGGACAGTCCCTGTGAAAAAGGGGCTGTTTTTCTATATTTATGTTATGTCAAAAACAAATTGACAATTTTTTCGATACAAGTTATGGTAATAAGGAAATCTTTTTTATCAAATTGAGGGTGCAAGGTCTGCATAAAAATCCAGTTAAAACTGCAAGTGCAAAAAGCGACGAAACTATTTTCCTGAAATATCAGGTATATAGGAAGGAGCAATTATATATGGGAAAAAAAGTATTGAAAGCAGATACTGTAGTAAAGAATTACTGGCGGAATAACGAACAGTTTGCAGATATTTTTAATGCAGTTTTATTTAATGGAAATAAGGTTATAAAACCGGAAGAATTAGAAGATATGGATACAGAGGAATCTTTGGTATTAGAACACAAGGAGTATATACAGAGTATTGTGGCAGCAAGAGATAACGTTAAAATCAGAAAAAAATCTACCACTTATGATGCTGAATTTGTTATACTTGGATTGGAGGGACAGGAATGTATCCATTATGCAATGCCGTTAAGAGTGATGGGATATGATTATAGTACATACAAAAAGCAGTATGATGACAATGCGGCAAAGCGTAAAAAAGAAAAAGGATTAACAGAAGATGAATATCTGTCGGGAATGAAGAAAACAGATAAATTTATTCCTGTTATTACAATCGTTATCTATTATGGTGAGAAGCCGTGGGATGGAGCAGTATCTTTGCATGGGATGCTAAATATTCCAAAAGCAATGGAAACATTTGTGAATGATTATAAAATACATCTGGTGGAAGCCGGAAAAAATAATCTGGTATTGCATAATGTAAATAATCAGGATTTATTTAATCTGCTTGAAATTCTTTTAAGCAGAAGTGGAAGAACAGATGGAAAAAAAGAAAAAGCAATAGATTATACAAGAAAACATAAGGTAGACAAAGCTGTTATTATGACAGTAGCAGGCACTATGAATGGAAAAATTGATTATAATGAATTGATTGGGGAAGGAGAGAAAGGTATGGTCAGTGTATTTCAGGAAACATGGAATGAAGGAGAGGCAAAAGGTATTATTGAAATGGGGAATGACTTTGGACTTTCCGAGGAGGATATTTTAGCAAGACTTCAAAAAAAGTTGAATGTTTCACTGCAAAAAGCACAGGAATATCTTTACGCATATAGAAAACAGAACGCATAAGATATGCTCTCGGCGGTTTGCCTAACAATATCTTTGCTTCGCGCTATGTTTCTTATATTCCAAATAAAGAGCAGTTCATCGCCTATCATACAGTTACATTTAACGTTACCATTTATGAGATAGATTTGTTATACTTAAGTAGAAATTGCAAAAAAAATAGTTTGGAGAGGCAGCTATGGCAGAATTTATAAAATTACCTGTTGGAATTGAAAATTTTGAAAAAATCCGCAGAGATGGTTTTTATTATGTTGATAAAACCGGTCTGATCGAGCAGCTTTTAAATAACTGGGGAGAGGTCAATCTGTTCACGCGTCCACGTCGGTTTGGTAAGACATTGAATATGAGTATGCTCAAATGTTTCTTTGAAATCGGTACAGATCAGTCGCTGTTTGAGGGATTATATATTTCTAAGAATAAGGCTTTATGTGATGCATATATGGGAAAGTATCCGGTCATATCAATCAGTTTAAAAGGGGTAAATGCAGACAGTTACGAAAATGCACGCAGCCTGTTGAAACGGATTGTGATGGAAGAAGCGAAAATGCACCGGATTATCATGAGTGGAAATAGGTTAGATGACATAGACAAGGCAGAATATATGTCACTTGTTACAGGAGATATGGGCGAGGACACACTTGTATACAGTATGAAAACGCTGACTGCATTACTGGAAAAGTATTATGAGAAAAAAGTGATTGTACTCATTGATGAGTATGATGTACCTCTTGCCAAGGCAAACGAGAATGGTTACTATGACCAGATGGTTTTACTTGTCAGAAATTTATTTGAAAACGTGTTAAAGACAAACAGTAGTTTAAAATTTGCAGTTTTAACAGGCTGTCTGCGTGTGGCAAAGGAGAGCATTTTTACAGGACTGAACAATTTTAAGACAAATTCAATCCTTGATGAAGAGTATGATGAGACGTTTGGATTTGTCGATGATGAAGTGAAAGAAATGCTTCATTATTACGGTCAGGATACACACTATGAAACGGTAAAAGAGTGGTATGACGGATACCGCTTTGGAAATGCAGATGTTTATTGCCCGTGGGATGTCATTAATTATTGCGATGCGCACAGAAGGAATCCGATGCTTCCACCGGAGAATTATTGGACTAATACCAGTGGAAACGATGTGCTGAAACATTTTATAGAAAGTGCAGGAGCAGCAAAGGGGCTGGCAAAAACAGACTTAGAGAGACTTGTAAATGGTGAAATCGTAGAAAAAGATATACGTGAGGATCTGACTTATAATGAACTGTATGCATCCATGGATAACCTTTGGAGTACACTTTTCATGGCGGGATATCTTACACATAAAGGCAGAGTTGATACAAAAAGATTCAGACTTGCAGTGCCAAACAGAGAAATCCGGAACATTATCACGGAGCAGGTTCTGGCTTTGTTTAAGCAGAATGTGGAAAAAGACGGACAGCGTCCGTGATACTTAATGTAAGGTTATGTTAGAAGAAAACTAATTTCAAGAAAGATGTAACATGTAAAAATGTTGCATCTTTCTTTTTTATTGTTGCAGTCTGCGGTCAATTGGTTGCAATGTAAAAACGAACATGATAATGTGATAGTAACAGGAAACGGAAAATGCGCAGAAGCGCAAAACAAGGAGGCTAAATCCTCTCCTCACAAGGGTTCGGATTTTGCTTCGCAAAACAAGGAGGATTTTATGATCTGGGAAGATGTATTAGCAAAATTTAAAGAGTTATTCGGGGATGAGGGTGAAATCGGTGTTTATTTTGCACCGGGACGTGTGAACATGATCGGTGAGCATACCGATTACAACGGAGGACACGTTTTCCCTTGTGCACTCACTATTGGTACATATGGTGTGGCAAGAAAAAGAGATGATAAGAAACTTCGTTTCTATTCCATGAATTTTGAGCAGCTCGGTGTGATCGAGTCTTCAGTAGAAGGTTTAAAGCCGGAAAAAGAAGCTGACTGGACGAACTATCCAAAGGGAGTTATGTGGGCGTTTGGCGAGAAGGGAATGAAAGTAGAGCAGGGCATGGATCTTGTTTTATTTGGCAATATTCCAAACGGCTCCGGACTTTCTTCTTCTGCATCAGTTGAAGTTCTGACCGGATATATTTTAAAAGATATGTTTGGATTCGACGTGACAAATCAGGATCTTGCACTGATCGGCCAGTTCTCTGAAAATAAATTCAACGGCGTAAACTGTGGTATCATGGATCAGTTTGCGATTGCAATGGGAAAAGCAGGTCATGCGATTTTCCTTGACACAGCAACTTTAAAATATGAGTATGCACCGATCAAACTGGAAAATGCAAAGATCGTGATCTCCTGCAGCAACAAAAAACGTGGACTTGGAGATTCCAAATACAATGAGAGAAGAAGTGAGTGCGAGACTGCACTGGCAGAACTCCAGAAAGTTGTTAAAATTGATTCCCTTGGTGAACTCACGGAGGAACAGTTTGAACAGTACAAAGATGCGATCAAAGATCCTGTCAGGGTAAAACGTGCAAAACATGCGGTTTATGAGAATCAAAGAACCATCAAGGCAGTGGAAGCATTAAAGAATAACGATGTTGCTCTGTTTGGTGAGTTAATGAACGCCTCCCATGTTTCCCTTCGTGATGATTACGAAGTAACCGGTATCGAGCTTGACACATTGGTGGAAGAGGCATGGAAAGTAGACGGAGTGATTGGTTCCCGCATGACAGGTGCAGGATTTGGCGGATGTACCGTCAGCATCGTAAAGGATGAGGCAGTGGATTCCTTTATTGAAAAAGTAGGTGCTGCTTACAAAGATAAAATCGGTTACGCTGCTGATTTCTATGTAGTTGAGATCGGTGACGGTCCAGTAAAATTGGATTAATAATTCTTATAGATAATTGCGAAACTCATAAATAAGTAGATTTAAATTGTGAAAAATTGACAAAAGCTTGAGAAGACACTGGGGAGCCGCCGGTTCTTAGAAGTCAGATTCTGTATTTCATTCTGATTTATCAGAATTGAAATACAGGAGATGAGTTCTTAGTACCGTTGCGAGCGACACGTAGCGGAAGCGTGTCTTCGAAAATTTTGTTAATTCTTCACAATTGTTACAACCTAAATCAGAGTTTCGCAATTATCTAAATAATTCTTAAATAAAGAGGATAACACAATGATTCAGGAAAGAATTTTAGAATTGACAGAATATGGTCTTGTGACCGGGCTGGTAGAGCCGGAAGACAGGCGATTTACCATTAACCGCCTGTTAGAACTTTTTCATCTGGATGAATTAGAAGATGAAGTGGCAGCAGCCTATGCAAAGAGAACTCCGATGACGCAGGAGAGTGCAGAGGCAGCATTGGAAGACATCTTAAATGAGATGCTCGATTATGCGGCAGAAGATGGACTGATGCCGGAAGACACGATCACATACAGAGATTTATTTGATACAAAGATCATGGGCATGCTTGTACCAAGACCAAGTGAAGTGATCAAAAAATTCCAGGCACTCTATCAGATCAGCCCAAAGGAGGCAACTGACTATTTTTACAAATTAAGCAGGGATACAAACTACATTCGTAGATATCGTATCAAAAAAGACCAGAAATGGACTGCAGATACCGAGTTTGGAACATTGGATATCACCATCAATCTCTCCAAACCGGAAAAAGATCCGAAGGCGATCGCAGCAGCCAAGCTTGCAAAACAGAGCGGTTATCCAAAATGCCTTCTGTGCAAAGAAAACGAGGGATATGCAGGACGTGTGAACCATCCGGCAAGACAGAACCACAGGATCATTCCGGTAACGATCAACCACAGTGACTGGTTTTTCCAGTATTCACCATATGTTTACTACAATGAGCACTGTATCGTTTTTAACGCAGAGCATACACCGATGAAAATCGAGAAAGCAACCTTTGGAAAACTGTTGGATTTTGTAGAGCAGTTTCCACATTACGTTGTCGGATCCAATGCTGACCTTCCGATCGTTGGTGGATCTATTTTGAGCCACGATCATTTTCAGGGTGGGCATTATGAGTTCGCTATGGCAAAAGCACCGGTGGAAAAAGAGCTGACCTTCAAGGGATTCGAGGATGTGAAAGCCGGAATCGTAAAATGGCCAATGTCCGTGATCCGTATCAGCGCACCACAAAAAGAGCGCCTGATCGAGCTTGCAGATAAGATTTTACTTGCATGGAGAGGTTATACGGATGAAGATGCATTTATTTTTGCAGAGACAGAGGGCGAACCGCACAACACGATCACTCCTATCGCAAGAAAACGTGGCAATGATTATGAGTTAGATCTTGTACTCCGCAACAATATCACAACGGAGGAGCATCCGCTGGGTGTTTACCATCCACATGCAAAACTTCATCATATCAAAAAAGAAAACATTGGTCTGATCGAGGTTATGGGACTTGCAGTGCTTCCAGCCAGATTAAAAGATGAGATGGCAGCATTAGAACAGGCAATCTTAGACGGCGCAGAAATCCGTGAGGATGAAGTGCTTGCAAAACATGCAGACTGGGTGGAGGAATTTCTGCCTAAGTATGGATTTACAGCAGGAAGTGGTCTGGAAGGTGAGATTACACCGGAAAAATTACATGAGATCATTCAGACAGAAATCGGTCTTGTGTTCAAGGAAGTTTTATTGGACGCAGGTGTTTACAAGTGCACAGAGGAAGGCAGAAAGGCATTCCGTAAGTTTGTAGATACCGTTAATGCATAAAAATACAGGGGAGTATTTTTAAATAGAAGAGAAACTGTCCGGGCAGTATCCGTAAGGAAAATGTCCAGTGGCAGTTTTCTTTTTTTGTCTATTTACTTTCATACAGTATTGTTGTAAAGTAATAATTGTTCCGTAGATCTGTACATATATGGTGCAGACAGCAGGAAAAACATTCGAGAGTAAGAAAACAGTGAGGAAGAGAATATGATTTCACAGAAAATACAGAAGGCATTGCAGGGAAGTTCTGCGATCCGTGCAATGTTTGTAGAGGGAAATGAACTTGCCGCCAGGGTGGGAAGAGAGAACGTGTATGATTTTTCATTGGGGAATCCTGCAACACCGGCTCCGGCAGCATTGAACGAGGCAATTAAGCAACTGGTGGATGAGACCGATCCGCTGGTTTTACATGGATATATGGACAATGCCGGTTACCCGGATGTCCGTCAGGCGGTTGCAGAGAACTTAAACAAGCGTTTTGGAACTGCATTTACTTCCCATAATATTGTGATGACAGTGGGAGCAGCGGGAGGATTGAACATTATTTTTAAAACAATCTTAGATCCGGGTGACGAGGTGATCGTGTTTGCCCCATATTTCGGAGAGTACAAGAGTTATGCAGCCAATTTTGATGCGGTAGTCGTGGAGGTGGCGCCGGATTTTGAAACATTCCAGCCAGATCTGATGGCATTTGAAAAAGCGGTCAATGAAAAGACCAAGGCAGTGATCGTGAACACGCCGAACAATCCGACCGGTGTGATCTATCATGAAGAAACCATGAAGAAGATGGCTGGGATTCTGGAAAAGAAGGAAAAAGAGATTGGTCACGAAATTTATCTGATTTCCGATGAGCCTTACCGTGAACTTGTCTACGATGGAAATCAGGAGGATTTCCTCACAAAGTATTACCGGAATACCATTGTGGGTTATTCCTTCAGCAAATCACTTTCCCTTCCGGGTGAACGTATCGGATATGTGGTTGTTCCGGATGAGGTGGAGAATGCAGATCAGGTCATTGACGGTATTGTTGTATCCAACCGTACCCTCGGTTTTGTGAATGCGCCATCCCTGCTTCAGAAAGCAGTTGCAAAATGTCTGGATGAGAAAACGAATCTGGCATTTTATGATGAAAACAGAAAGATGTTATACGAAGGACTGCAAAAACTCGGTTTTCACTGCATCAAACCGGAAGGCGCGTTTTATATGTGGGTAAAATCTCCGGATGCAGACGAAGAAAAATTTGTTGCAGCAGGTAAAAAATACAATATCATCATGGTAAAGGGCAGCGCATTCGGATGTGCAGGCTATGTCCGTCTTGCTTACTGTGTTTCCCATGAGACGGTGAAAAATGCCCTGACTGCGTTTGAAAAACTGGCAGAAGATTACGGATTGTATACAGAATAAAATGAGCAGATTGTAATGAATTTGTGAAATATATCAGGAAAATCGAGAGAGTGGAGAGAGTAAAATTTATGAGTAACTGGGAAGAATATGTAAGGACAGTGGAACCGTATGTTCCGGGAGAGCAGCCAAACCAGCCGGACATGATCAAATTGAATACCAACGAAAACCCATATCCGCCTGCACCGGGCGTAGTAGAGGCTTTGAAGAACTTTGATACGGACAAATTGAGACTTTATCCGGAACCGACCTGTAAAGTGTTAGTCGATGCGATCGCAGATTATTATGGAATCAGGAGCAGTCAGGTGTTTACCGGTGTCGGTTCGGATGATGTGCTTGCCATGATATTTATGACATTTTTTAACAGCAAAAAGCCGATCCTGTTTCCGGATATCACCTATTCTTTTTATGATGTGTGGGCAAATATGCTTCGGATTCCGTTTGAGACAAAAGCGTTGGATGATGATTTCCAGATCAAAAAAGAGGACTATTATGGGGAAAACGGCGGCGTGGTGTTCCCAAATCCGAATGCACCGACCGGAATCCTCATGCCGCTTTCAGAAATCGAGGATATCATTGCACACAACCGCGATGTGATCGTAGTTGTGGATGAGGCATACATTGATTTTGGCGGGGAGTCTGCGCTGCCTCTGATCGAAAAATATGACAATCTTCTCGTGGTACAGACCTTTTCAAAATCGCGTTCCATGGCAGGTATGCGGCTTGGGTTTGCGATGGGAAATGAAAAGCTGATTCGGTATATCAATGATGTGAAATATTCTTTCAATTCCTACACGCTCAATCAGACAGCGCTTGTACTTGGTGTGCAGGCGATCAGGGACAGGGAGTATTTTGAGGAAACCTGTGCGAAAGTCATCGCTACAAGGGAATGGACGAAGTGCGAACTGAAAAAGCTTGGATTTTCCTTTGGGGATTCCATGAGCAACTTTATTTTTGCAACACATGAAAGAGTTCCTGCAAAAGAAATATTTGAAGCACTCCGGGAGCATAACATTTTCGTGCGCTATTTTTCCAAGCCGAGAATTAGCAATTATCTGCGTATCAGCATCGGAACCCAGCAGGAGATGGAGCGTCTGATTGCTTTTCTGGCTGTTTTTCTGGGAGAATAACAGGATACCGTCAGGTATAAATTAAAGTTATAGTTAATATGAAAATAAGTGTTGCTTTTTCGACTGGATTCGACTATTATAGAATTTGCATCTGTAACACTTTAGTGTGTAAAACAGATATTTACTTTAAAACTTTACTATGATAAAATGTGCATAGATTGGAAGTTTCTGATTATAGTAAAAGATGATATCATTTTGATTTATGAGAAGGAGAAGGTAAAATGAGCAAGAAACTAAGGACCGAGGCAGTAGACCATCTTTTTGATGCGATTTTAAGCCTGGAAAACAGAGAAGAATGTTATACTTTTTTTGAAGATGTCTGCACTGTGAATGAACTGCTTTCCTTATCACAGCGATTTGAGGTTGCCAAGATGCTGCGCGACCAGAAAACATATCTTGATATTGCAGAGAAAACAGGTGCTTCCACAGCGACCATCAGCCGTGTAAACCGTTCTTTGAATTATGGGAATGACGGATATGACATGGTATTTGCCAGAATGGCTGCATCAGAGACAAACGAAGCGTAAAACAGAATAGAAAAACCCGGAAAAAAAGAAAAACCCGGAGCTGCACGGATCATGTCTGGTGTAGACAGTGTTCCATTCAGCACCGGGTTTTATTTTTCTTTTTTGGAAGGATCTTTTTCTTCGTGCAGCATCTGATCGACAATGCGCTCGATAATTGTTTTTTTCAGGTAGACATCATAGCTTAACATGCAGATAAAACTGAATGTCCGTAAAAGCTCTGCATCCTCACCTTCCATGCCCTCAAAAGTTTTCATGGAGGTGTTAAACTTTTTTGCAAGGTCTTTCATGATATTTAAGGTTTCCTGATGCTCCAGACCGAACACTTCTTTATAGATATCCTCAAGACTCATCTCGGAGCTGCCTTTTCCAAAATACTTGTCCGTGATCGGATTTAAGATACTCTGGATGTCACTGATGCTTAAGATACTTTTAAAATAGTAGATAAAGATCAAAGTCAGCACATGTTCTTTGGAATATTTTTTCTTTTCCGGTGGAGGAAGAAGATCGTTTTTTGCATAATTGTTGATCATGGTCTTAGTCAGAATCTTATCGTCCTCATGCCGCTTGGATGTGGCAAGCTGGGAATCCATAAATGTTGTCACCTGATCCATGTAAAGATCGATATTCGGGATATCTTCCGGTTTTACATAGTCGATTTTGTTAAATTCATCTAATATATCACTTAAAAATTGTTTTGTATTCATTTTTTTACCTGCTTTTACTCTTACTAGTTCAATCGTATTCTCTACATCAGATTATATAGTATTGAAAACTAGATGACAAGATACAATTGAATTTAATTGTATGAATTTGAATGTGGACGGTCGTAGATTTTTTCTGACGCAAAGGACGGTTATTTTTTATTGTTAAAAAAAGAAAATATGTTCGATTTTACTGTTCATAAGCAGGGATAATGTGTTACAATAGATGGGAATATGATATTGTAATAAAAAAGGGATTGAATATTACAAACAACAACGGAAATGGAGATGTCTATGAGCATTTATGATACATTGAACGAACAGCAGAGAGAAGCGGTATTTCACACGGAGGGACCGGTTCTGATCTTAGCGGGTGCGGGTTCCGGAAAAACGCGTGTCCTGACACATCGCACCGCCTATCTGATCGAAGAAAAGGGCGTGAATCCATACAATATTATGGCAATCACCTTTACGAACAAAGCGGCAGGTGAGATGCGTGAGAGGATCGACCAGCTTGTGGGATATGGCTCTGAGAGCATCTGGGTATCAACGTTCCATTCTACCTGTGTGCGCATTTTAAGACGTCATATTGACCGTATCGGGTTTGACACTAATTTTACAATTTATGATTCCGATGACCAGAAAACACTGATGAAGGATATCTGTAAGCGTCTGAATGTGGATACCAAGATTTACAAAGAGCGGAGTCTGCTTGCTGCGATTTCCAAAGCAAAAGATGAACTGGTAGATCCACAGGAATTTTCTCTCCGTGCGGCTGCTTCCGGGGATTTTGCGAAACGGAAACAGGCAGAGATCTACAGAGAGTATCAGGATGCACTGCGGCGGAATAATGCACTTGATTTTGATGATCTGATCGTAAAGACGGTTGAATTGTTTAAAACGGATGCCCAGGTGTTAGACTACTATCAGGAACGCTTTCGTTATATTATGGTGGACGAGTATCAGGATACGAATACAGCACAGTTTGAACTGATCAGTATTCTTGCGAGAAAGTATAAGAACCTGTGTGTCGTTGGTGATGATGACCAGTCTATCTATAAGTTCCGCGGTGCGAATATTTATAATATCCTGAACTTTGAAAAACATTTTCCGGAGGCAGTGACGATAAAACTGGAACAGAATTACCGTTCTACACAGAATATTTTAAATGCTGCAAACGGGGTGATCTCCAACAATATGGGACGAAAAAGAAAGACACTCTGGACAGACAATGAAGAGGGGAAAAAGATCGGTTTCAAGCAGTTTGAGACAGGCTATGAAGAGGCAGAGTATGTCGCAAAGGATATCAATGCCTGTGTGAAGGACGGCAGATATCATTACGGTGACTGCGCTGTTCTCTACCGCACAAACGCACAGTCCCGTCTTTTTGAGGAAAAATTTATCGTATCCAATATTCCATATAAGATTGTCGGCGGCGTGAACTTCTATGCAAGAAAAGAGATCAAAGACCTGCTTGCCTATTTGAAAACAATCGATAATGCAAGAGATGATCTTGCTGTCCGCAGGATCATTAATGTGCCAAAACGTGGAATCGGTGCAACAACCTTAAATCGTGTGGCAGATTATGCGGCGACGGCAGATATCAGTTTTTATAATGCACTAAAAATGGCAGACGATATTCCAACACTCGGTAAGAGTGCAGCAAAGATCAAGCCATTTGTGAATTTTATTCAGGTGATGCGCAGTAAAGTAGAGATTATCAGCGTTTCTGAACTTTTGCAGGAGATTATAGACGAAACCGGGTATGTGAAAGAATTGGAAGCGGAAGATACCGAAGAGGCAAAGGCGCGAATTGAGAATATCGATGAGTTGATCAGTAAAGTGGTTGCTTACGAGGAAGGCGAGGAACATCCGACACTCAGTGGCTTTTTAGAGGAAGTGGCACTGGTTGCAGACATCGACAGTCTCGATGAGGGCAGTGATTATGTTGTTTTAATGACATTACATAGCGCAAAAGGTCTGGAGTTCCCGAAAGTTTACCTTGCCGGAATGGAGGATGGATTGTTCCCGAGTTATATGTCCATCACTTCGGACAGTTCTTCTGAGGATCTCGAAGAGGAGCGGCGTCTGGCTTATGTGGGTATCACAAGAGCCAAAGAAGAACTTACGATCACCTGTGCAAGACAGCGTATGATCCGTGGCGAAACGCAATATAATAGAGTATCGCGGTTTGTTCGGGAGATCCCGTCTGAGCTGTTGGACAGTGAACTGAGAAAGCCGGAATCTGCAAGAGGATCTTCTTTTGGAAAAGAGAGCAGTTTTCCATCTTTTTTACAGAATCAGACAACTGCACGACCGAAAAGAACAACACTGCGCCAGCAGCCATCCGGACAGAGCATGCAGGCAAAGGCACTTGTCACAAAGGGTGTTGTAAAGTCAGAGCTTGACTATGGCATCGGGGACGCCGTATCGC
>ENA-OPAQ01001612-OPAQ01001612.1-human-gut-metagenome-genome-assembly--contig:-NODE-1612-length-13490-cov-17.851061_pt1 | contig 13490 bp, 9 predicted proteins | sample MGYA00241058_ERZ501432 | MGnify/ENA primary metagenome ERZ501432 (study PRJEB25962, sample SAMEA2042570) | human gut metagenome | biome: human gut; feature: human-associated habitat; material: faeces... | reverse complement strand
CACTTCGCGTCCTTTTCTTACTAATTGCTGAATTGTAGGCATTTTAATTGTTTTTAGTTATATATTATTGTTTATATTAATTCAGAACTATACACTTTTGGGCTGCAAAGATACTAATAAGTTTTGAATAATCAATGCACTACAAGTTTTTTTTTAATTTTACGCTTCACCCTTGATGTTGGGAAGAGGCGGAAATGTTTGTTCGTCCGGCATGTGAATCGGTCCGAAAGAGCGTTCGTATTTCCCAATATTCTCTTCGAGTGCACGCAGCAAACGCTTGGCATGTTCGGGTGCCAAAACTATGCGCGATTGCACACCAGCCTTTGGCATTCCAGGCATCACGCGAATAAAGTCGAGAATAAATTCCGAACTGGAATGAGTTATAATAGCCAAATTGGCATATGTACCTTGCGCCACTTCTTCCTTCAATTCTATCTGAAGTTGACCGTTGTTGTTTTCTTGATTTTCCATGTTGCACAATTATTTTTAAAATGTTCTTAAAAGATAGACCAAAAGTACTCTTTTTTTTCGGACGATATACATTTAAGTCCCCAAAAGACACATAATAATCCGTCCAGAAAAAGAAGCAAGCCACTACAATCGTTTTGCAGTAGCACTATAACAAACATGCAGAAGCGTTGCAATACAGAAGGAAGAGGCAAAGATAAAACAGAGAGGGAATACTCCTTCTTATAGGATATTCCCTCTCTCTATTTAATAGAATTATATTGACGTTGTAAGGTTATCCCTCTACTTTCTCGTCTACAGCATAATCAAGTACCGTCTTCTTGTTAGCAAGCATACGGTCGTACTCTTCTTTGGAGCCAACAATAATCTTCTCGAACTCGCGCTGTCCGGTACCGGCAGGAATCAGGTGACCGCAGATTACGTTCTCCTTCATACCTTCCAGACGGTCCACCTTTCCGTTGATGGCAGCCTCGTTCAGCACCTTCGTCGTTTCTTGGAAGGAAGCAGCCGACATGAAGCTTGAAGTCTGCAATGCAGCACGGGTGATACCTTGAAGAATCTGAGTAGAAGTCGCAGGTACAGCGTCGCGCACTTCCACGGGTTTCAAGTCGCGGCGTTTCAACATGGAGTTCTCGTCACGCAGCTTGCGGGCCGTCACGATCTGACCAGCCTGCAAACTCTGGGAATCTCCAGCATCCACTACCACCTTCTTTCCCCAGATACGGTCGTTCTCTTCCATGAATTCCATCTTGTCAACAACTTGCTGCTCCAGGAAGCGGGTATCACCCGGCTCGTCAATTTCCACCTTGCGCATCATCTGACGTACGATGATTTCAAAGTGCTTATCGTTAATCTTCACACCCTGCAGACGGTAAACGTCCTGAACCTCGTTCACGATATATTCCTGCACGGCTGTAGGACCTTTGATGGCCAGGATGTCCGCAGGTGTGATAGCACCGTCTGATAACGGAGTACCGGCACGTACATAGTCGTTCTCCTGAACCAAAATCTGCTTGGACAACGGTACGAGGTACTTCTTCACTTCGCCGGTCTTGGAAGTAACGATGATTTCGCGGTTACCGCGTTTCACTTTACCCATGGTAACCTCACCGTCGATTTCTGAAACCACAGCAGGATTAGACGGGTTACGTGCCTCAAACAGCTCAGTGACACGGGGAAGACCACCCGTGATATCACCCGCTTTACCTACGGCACGCGGAATCTTCACGATAACTTCACCGGCCTTTACCTTTTGACCGTCCTCAACCACCACGTGGCCACCTACCGGCAAGTTGTATGTACGGATCAGTTCGCCGTCTTCTGTCATGATGTGTGCGGTAGGCACCTTCGTCTTATCCTTAGACTCAATGATGATGATTTCGCGCAAACCGGTAGATTCATCAGACTCTACCTTATAAGTCACGTTTTCAATAACGCCTTCAAATTCAATCTTACCGGTAGCTTCGGTAATGATAACTGCGTTGAACGGATCCCAACGGGCAATCATCTTGCCCTTCTCTACCATTTCACCGTCAGCAGCATAGAGCGTAGAACCGTAAGGTACGTTGTGGGTAGAAAGAACAATACCCGTGTTGACATCCACGAAACGCACTTCAGCCAGACGGCCTACCACTACCTTTGCAGGTTCGCCTGCTTCGTCAATAACGTCTACCGTACGGAGTTCTTCGAATTCCAAACGGGCAGGGTTCTTAGCCACGATACTTGCGTTGGCAGCGATATTGGCTGCCGTACCACCGGCATGGAATGTACGCAGTGTCAACTGTGTACCCGGCTCACCGATAGACTGTGCAGCAATTACGCCGACTGCCTCACCTTTCTGAACCATGCGGCTGGAAGCCAGATTACGTCCGTAACACTTGGCACAAACACCCTTCTTGGATTCGCAGGTCAATACGGAACGGATTTCAACACTCTCAATCGGGGAATCTTCAATCTTCTGCGCAATGTCTTCGGTAATTTCCTCACCGCCAGCCACAATCAGTTCGCCAGTTGTAGGATGAACAATATCATGTACGGATACACGACCGAGGATGCGTTCATACAGAGTGGCGATGGTTTCGTCATTGTTTTTCAATGCTGTACAAACCAATCCGCGGAGCGTGCCGCAGTCTTCTTCATTAATAATCACATCGTGCGATACGTCAACCAGACGACGGGTCAGGTATCCGGCGTCAGCCGTCTTCAAAGCGGTATCGGCAAGACCCTTACGGGCACCGTGAGTAGAGATAAAGTATTCCAACACGGACAGACCTTCCTTAAAGTTAGAAAGAATCGGATTTTCAATAATCTGACCGCCTTCGGCACCTGCTTTCTGGGGCTTTGCCATCAAACCACGCATACCGGAGAGCTGACGGATCTGTTCCTTAGAACCACGGGCACCGGAATCCAGCATCATGTATACAGAGTTGAAACCCTGGTCGTCGCTTGAAATGGTTTTCATCAAGATGTTGGACAACTCTGAGTTCACGTGTGTCCAGATATCGATTACCTGATTGTAACGCTCGTTGTTGGTGATGAAACCCATGTTATAGTTATTGATTACCTGCTCTACTTCATCATAACCTTTCTGTACTAATGCTTCCTTCTCTTCCGGGATGATGATATCCCCCAAGTTGAACGACAGACCACCCTTGAAGGCCATGTAGTAACCGAGGTTCTTGATCCCGTCGAGGAAGTCGGCTGCCTTGGCAACACCACACACCTTGATTACGTGACTGATGATATCGCGGAGTGACTTCTTGGAGATAATCGTATTGATATATCCTGCTTCTGCCGGAACAATTTCGTTGACAATGACACGGCCCACGGAGGTATCGTGCATCATCTTGTCCACAATGTTGCCATTCTCATCAACGTCTTTCACTATGACGCTTACCGGAGCGTGAATGTCGCACTTACCTTCATTATAGGCAATCAGTGCTTCTTCTGGACCGTAGAATGTCAACCCCTCACCTTTGGCACCTTTGCGCAACTTAGTGATGTAGTACAAACCGAGTACCATATCTTGGGCGGGCACAGTGATAGGAGCACCGTTAGCAGGGTTCAATATATTGTGTGACTGGAGCATCAGCATTTGTGCTTCCAGAATCGCTTCGTTGCTCAGCGGCAAGTGAACGGCCATCTGGTCACCGTCGAAGTCGGCATTAAACGCCGTACATGCCAACGGGTGCAGCTGGATTGCCTTACCTTCGATCATCTTGGGCTGGAATGCCTGAATACCGAGACGGTGAAGTGTCGGAGCACGGTTCAACAGCACCGGATGACCCTTCATCACGTGTTCCAGAATATCCCAGATAACAGGTTCCTTGCGATCTACAATCTTCTTGGCACTCTTTACCGTCTTCACGATACCGCGCTCAATGAGCTTACGGATGATGAACGGCTTATAAAGCTCAGCTGCCATCAGTTTTGGAATACCGCATTCACCCATTTTCAACTCTGGACCTACAACGATTACAGAACGTGCGGAATAGTCGACACGCTTACCCAACAAATTCTGACGGAAACGTCCTTGCTTGCCCTTCAAACTGTCAGAAAGTGACTTCAACGGACGGTTAGCGTCAGTCTTCACAGCACTCGATTTACGAGAGTTGTCGAACAGAGAGTCGACAGCTTCCTGCAACATACGTTTTTCATTACGTAAAATCACCTCAGGAGCCTTGATTTCAATCAATCTCTTCAGACGATTGTTACGGATGATGACACGACGGTAAAGATCGTTCAAGTCAGAAGTTGCGAAACGCCCTCCATCCAACGGAACCAACGGACGAAGTTCGGGTGGAATAACCGGCACAATGCGTACAATCATCCACTCAGGCTTGTTGCGTCCACGTGATGCACGGAACGACTCAACTACCTGAAGACGTTTCAGGGCTTCGGTCTTGCGTTGTTGTGAAGCATCGCTTCCGGCACGATTACGCAGTTCGTAAGACAAAGAGTCAAGATCGAGGTGTGACAGCAAATCGTAGATAGCTTCCGCGCCCATCTTGGCAATGAACTTATTGGGGTCTGAATCTTCGAGGAATTGGTTGTCTTTCGGCAACTTTTCCAGTAAGTCCAGGTATTCTCCTTCTTCCAGCAAGTCGTACTGTGCCACTTCGTCGGACAGTACACCTGGCTGAATGACAACATAACGCTCGTAATAGATAATGGCATCCAGTTTCTTGGTGGGCAGGCCCAACAAGTAACCGATTTTGTTGGGAAGTGAACGGAAATACCAAATGTGAGCCACGGGCACAACGAGCTGGATATGTCCCATACGCTCACGGCGCACTTTCTTTTCAGTCACTTCCACACCACAACGGTCGCAGACGATGCCTTTGTAACGGATACGCTTGTACTTACCGCAATGGCACTCGTAATCCTTGATAGGACCAAAGATGCGCTCGCAGAACAATCCGTCGCGTTCGGGCTTATACGTACGATAGTTGATGGTTTCAGGCTTTAAAACTTCACCACTCGAATTCTCAAGGATTTCCTCAGGAGAAGCCAAACCGATAGAGATTTTCGAGAAATTACTCTTTATCTTGTTATCTTTTCTAAAAGCCATAAATTTATTTAATTGATAATTGACAATGGAAAATTGAAATTGAAAAACTGAAAACCGATAATTGAGAATGGTAACTTGCATTATCCATTCTCAATTATCAATTATCCATTATTCTAAGTTGATGCTCAAGCCCAAACCTCTCAACTCGTGCAGCAATACGTTCAGTGACTCGGGGATACCCGGAGCAGGCATCGGCTCACCCTTCACGATTGCTTCATAAGCCTTGGAACGTCCTACAACGTCATCAGACTTGATAGTCAGGATTTCCTGCAGAATGTGTGCGGCACCGAATGCTTCGAGAGCCCAAACTTCCATTTCTCCAAAACGCTGACCACCGAACTGTGCCTTACCACCCAACGGCTGTTGCGTAATGAGTGAGTACGGACCGATGGAACGTGCGTGCATCTTGTCTTCAACCATGTGACCGAGCTTCAGCATGTAGGTCACACCTACCGTAGCCTGCTGCTCGAATGCTTCACCGGTACCACCATCATACAGCGTTGTCTTGCCGTAACGGGGCAAGCCGGCCTTATCGGTCCATTCGTTCAAATCGTCCAAAGATGCACCGTCAAAGATAGGAGTGGCAAACTTCACGCCCAAGTTCTTTCCGGCACGACCGAGAACGGCCTCGAATATCTGACCGATGTTCATACGTGAAGGCACACCCAACGGATTCAGCACGATGTCTACCGGAGTACCGTCAGCAAGGAACGGCATGTCTTCCTGGCGTACCACGCGGGAAACAATGCCCTTGTTACCATGACGACCAGCCATCTTGTCACCGACACCAATCTTACGTTTCTTGGCAATGTATACCTTGGCCATCTGAATGATACCTGCGGGCAACTCGTCACCGATAGTAATGGCAAACTTCTTGCGCTTCAACTCGGCATCGAGTTCCTTATACTTCTTGATGAAGTTCATCACCAACGCACGAATCAGTCCGTTGGTATGTTCATCCTTCGTCCAGTTGCTCAACTGAACAGCAGTGAAGTCCAAATCACTGAAGTCGGAAGCAGAGAATCTGGCGCCTTTGGAAATTATGTCGGCACCCATGTAATCCTTCACACCTTCCGATGTATAGTTTTCTGTAAGCTTCAACAGTTTGTTTATCAATACTTTCTTGAGATCACCTATCTTGGCATCGAATTCGTCGTCAATCTTCGGCAGCAGAGCCTTGTCGGCCAGCTTGGAGCTGCGAGTCTTAATAACACGAGAGAACAGACGCTTACCGATAACAACACCTTTCAAAGAAGGAGAAGCTTTCAAAGAAGCGTCCTTCACATCACCGGCCTTATCACCGAAGATGGCACGGAGCAGTTTCTCTTCCGGAGAAGGATCTGATTCACCCTTCGGAGTAATCTTACCGATAAGGATATCCCCCGGCTCGATGCGGGCACCCACACGAACAATACCGTTTTCGTCAAGGTCTTTAGTCGCTTCCTCACTTACATTGGGAATGTCAGAAGTCAACTCTTCCATACCACGCTTCGTTTCACGAACTTCCAAAGAATATTCTTCCACGTGTACAGAAGTCAAAAGGTCCTCACGAACCACGCGTTCGTTCAGTACAATAGCATCCTCATAGTTATAGCCCTTCCACGGCATGTAAGCAACCAGCAGGTTCTTACCCAATGCAAGCTCTCCGTCTTCGGTTGAATAACCTTCTGTCAAAATTTGACCTGCAGTAACGCGCTGGCCCTTCTCGCAAATCGGACGGAGGTCAATCGTCATGTTCTGGTTGGTACGGCGCCATTTCGGGATATTATATTCTTTCAATGCAGGCTCGAAGCTTACGAATTCCTCCTCTTCCGTACGGTCGTACAGAATACGGATAGTCGTTGCATCCACGAATTCAACCACACCGTCACCCTCGGCAGTAATCTGCGTACGGGAATCGCGTGCCAGCTGACGTTCGATACCAGTACCTACAATCGGAGCTTCGCTCTTCAACAAAGGAACAGCTTGACGCATCATGTTTGATCCCATCAATGCACGGTTGGCGTCATCATGCTCCAGGAACGGAATCAAAGAAGCTGCAATAGAAGCAATCTGCTGGGGAGATACGTCCATCAATTCCACCTCGGAAGGAGGAACCACCGGATAGTCGGCATCCTGACGGGATTTTACTTTATCACGTACAAAAGTACCGTCATCGTTCAAAGGAGCATTACCCTGCGCAATAATCTTGGCTTCCTCTTCTTCTGCGGTGAGGTAAACCAAACCTTCGTCAGAAAGGTCAACCTTACCATCTGCCACCTTACGGTACGGAGTTTCAATGAAGCCGAGCTCGTTGATTTTCGCAAATACGCAGAGTGAAGAAATCAAACCGATGTTCGGACCTTCAGGAGTCTCGATAGGACAAAGACGCCCGTAGTGAGTATAGTGTACGTCACGAACCTCGAAGCCTGCACGTTCGCGTGACAAACCGCCAGGACCCAGGGCAGACATACGGCGCTTGTGAGTAATCTCGGCCAGCGGGTTGGTCTGGTCCATGAACTGTGACAAAGCATTCGTTCCAAAGAATGAATTGATAACGGAAGAGATTGTCTTGGCGTTAATCAGGTCAATAGGAGTAAAGACTTCATTGTCACGGACGTTCATACGTTCGCGGATAGTACGCGACATACGTGCCAGACCGATGGCAAACTGATTGGACAACTGTTCGCCCACTGTACGCACACGACGGTTGCTCAAGTGGTCGATATCATCCACATCCGCTTTCGAGTTAATCAACTCGATGAGATATTTGATAATTTCGATAATATCTTCCTTGGTAAGGACACGCACGTCCATATCGGTCGTCAAGTTCAACTTTCTGTTGATACGATAACGGCCTACATCACCCAGGTCATATCTCTTTTCTGAGAAGAACAAGTTATTGATAACTTCGCGTGCACTGGCTTCATCGGCTGGGTCTGCATTACGCAGCTGGCGGTAGATGTAGAGTACAGCTTCTTTTTCCGAGTTACTCGGATCCTTCTGCAGAGTATTATATATAATAGAATAGTCAGACTGGTTCGGTTCTTCCTTGTGTACGAGGATATTCTGAACACCCGACTCTAATATAATATCAACATGTTCCGGCTCGATTACAGTTTCACGATCGATAACGACTTCGTTACGCTCGATGGAAACAACTTCACCGGTATCTTCGTCTACAAAATCCTCAATCCATGTTTTCAACACACGTGCGGCCAACTTACGTCCCACCATCTTCTTGAGATTCGTCTTGTTTACCTTCACGTCTTCCGCCAAATTAAAGATCTCGAGAATGTCCTTGTCATTCTCAAAACCGATGGCTCTCAGCAAAGTAGTAACCGGCAATTTCTTCTTACGGTCAATGTAAGCATACATGACGTTGTTGATGTCGGTGGCAAACTCAATCCACGAACCCTTGAACGGGATGATACGGGCTGAGTACAACTTGGTACCGTTGGCATGTACGCTCTGTCCGAAAAATACGCCCGGTGAACGGTGAAGTTGGGATACAACCACACGTTCCGCACCGTTGATGACGAATGTCGCCTTATCCGTCATGTAAGGAATGGGACCTAGGAACACGTCCTGAATGACCGTGTCAAAATCTTCGTGGTCGGGGTCGGTACAATATAATTTCAATTTTGCCTTCAAAGGCACGCTATATGTAAGCCCTCGCTCTATACATTCATCAATGGTATAGCGCGGCGGATCAATATAGTAGTCCAAAAACTCAAGAACAAAATTATTTCTTGTATCGGCAATGGGGAAGTTTTCAGCAAATACTTTATACAGTCCCTCGTTCTTACGCTTCTCGGGTGGGGTGTCCAGTTGTAGAAAGTCTTTGAATGACTTCAATTGTACTTCCAGAAAATCCGGATATTCAAGCGGATTCTTAGTCGAAGCAAAATTAACTCTTTGATTTACAGTATTTGAAGACATCTGTCAATGAATTTGGAGAACTTAATTTGAAATATATACACAAAAAGGTTAAGAATCCTCTTGTGAAGGATTCCTAACCGAATTACCTGATTACCAGGCTAATGTTATTTAAGTTCAACTTCAGCTCCAGCTTCTTCCAATGTTTTCTTCAATGATTCTGCTTCGTCTTTAGCCAAACCTTCTTTTACTGTGCTAGGAGCACCGTCTACCAAGTCTTTAGCTTCTTTCAAACCAAGACCACAAGCTTCCTTAACGGCCTTAACTACTTGAAGTTTAGCTGCACCAGCGCTCTTCAATACTACGTCGAAAGAAGTTTTTTCTTCTGCGGCAGCAGCACCAGCTGCAGGACCAGCAGCAACAGCTACAGCTGCAGCAGCAGGTTCAATACCGTATTCTTCTTTAAGGATAGTTGCAAGTTCATTAACTTCTTTTACTGTCAAGTTAACTAATTGTTCTGCAAAAGCTTTCAAATCTGCCATTTTTTGTATGATTTTAATTGTTTAAATACTTTGTTGATTTTTGAAAATTATTCGGGACGTTCACCAAGAGTCTTGAGAACTCCGTGAAGGGTGTTACCACCTGATTGAAGAGCAGAAATAACATTCTTGGCCGGAGATTGCAACAGGGCAACGATATCGGCGATAACTTCATTCTTACTCTTGATTGAAACGAGAGCATCCAATTGATCAGCACCAATGTAGAAGCTTTCTTCTGCATATGCAGCTTTCAGTCCGGGAATACCGTCTTTCGCTTTGTCTTTGATTAACTTAGCAGGAACGTTTGCAGTATTGCTAAACATAACAGCAGTAGTACCTTTCAAAGAACCGTAAAGAGGTGAGAAGTCTTCTTCCAAGCTTTCAAGTGCTTTGTGAAGCAGCGTGTTTTTAACCAACATCAATTTGATGTCTGATTTAAAACAATCTCTTCTCAATGCACTGGTAGCAGCAGCGTTCATAGCTGTAACGTCTACCAAGTAGAAGTGACCATATTCCTTTACTGTAGCAGCAATTTGCTCTATAATCGTACTTTTATCTTCCTTTCTCATTATTTCTCTGTTTTATTAGATTTCATCCACTGATTTCGGGTCGATTTTAATACCCGCACTCATTGTACTAGAAAGATAAATACTCTTAATATATGTACCCTTTGCTGCGGTCGGTTTCAGTTTGTTCAGAGTAGAGATGAACTCTTTCGCGTTGTCGCGAATCTGATCAGGACTGAATGATACCTTACCGATAGAAGTGTGAACGATACCGCTCTTATCAACTTTAAAGTCAATCTTACCTTGTTTTACTTCTTTTACAGCCTTAGCAACATCCATAGTTACAGTACCACTCTTAGGGTTCGGCATCAATCCACGAGGACCGAGAACACGACCGAGCGCACCAATTTTACCCATGATAGATGGCATAGTGATGATTACATCAATATCAGTCCATCCACCTTTGATCTTTTCAATATATTCGTCAAGACCAACGTAGTCAGCACCAGCTTCTTTTGCAGCAGCTTCAGCATCCGGTGTACAAAGTACCAATACACGTACTTCTTTACCAGTACCATGAGGAAGTGAAACAACACCTCTCACCATCTGGTTAGCTTTACGTGGATCAACACCTAAACGTACATCAATATCCAGTGAAGCATCAAACTTAGTAAAAGTGATTTCTTTTACCAAAGATGCAGCTTCTTTCAGTGAGTATGCTTTCCCTGCTTCAATCTTTTCTGCAGCTAACTTTTGATTTTTTGTCAGTTTACCCATTACAATTGAAGTTTATTAATTATTAACCGGGAACTCCCCTTTTACAGCGATACCCATACTTCTAGCTGTACCTGCAACCATTCTCATGGCAGCTTCCACAGTAAAACAGTTCAAGTCAACCATTTTGTCCTGAGCAATCGTACGAACTTGTTCCCAAGTAATCTCGGCAACCTTCTTACGGTTAGGCTCAGCAGAACCACTCTTTTGCTTCGTCACTTCCAACAACTGGATAGCCACGGGAGGAGTCTTGATTACAAAATCGAAAGACTTGTCTGCGTAGTAAGTGATAATCACAGGAAGAATCTTTCCTGCTTTGTCTTGGGTTCTGGCGTTGAATTGCTTGCAAAACTCCATGATATTGATACCCTTGGAACCCAAAGCAGGTCCTACTGGGGGAGATGGATTTGCCGCGCCTCCTTTAATCTGTAATTTGATTAGTCCAGCAACTTCTTTAGCCATTTTCTAATTGATTTATATATAAACATTAATGAAGAATACTACAGCGTAACACCTGCACTATTCTTTTTCAACTTGCATAAAGCCCAATTCGAGCGGAGTCTTCCGTCCGAATATCTTGACCATGACCTTCAGTTTCTTCTTCTCGGTGTTCACTTCTTCAATGATTCCACTGAATCCACTGAACGGACCGTAATTCACCTTTACAGTCTCGCCGACTACATACGGGATACTCAAGTCTTCACCTGATTCCTGCAATTCGTCAACCGTACCAAGTATACGATTCACTTCCGACTGTCTCAGAGGTACGGGTTTTTCCGAACCACCCAAGAACCCTATCACATTAGGAGTATTTCTCAGATGATGAGCAACCTCACCCACCAGAGCAGCCTCCACCAAAACGTAACCAGGGAGATAACTTCTCTCTTTCACAATTTTCTTACCATTGCGAACCTGATATACCTTTTCGGTAGGAATCAATACCTGAGATACGTAATCACCAAGGTCGCTGTTTTTAATATCAGCTTCAAGGTATTCCTTTACCTTAGCTTCTTTTCCGCTAATAGCACGCAAAACGTACCATTTCTTTTCAATCTCAGACATTTCTTCTTACTTTTAATGTGGATAAACAAATTCCATCAGATGCTGGAAACAGAAGTCCATCGCAAATACTACCACTGCAATTAGTAGGGAAGCATATAAAACAACTACTGCACTGTTAGTAAGTTCAGAATACGTAGGCCACGACACTTTATGAACAAGTTCGTCGTAAGTTTCTTTAAAATAAGCTACAATCTTCTTCATTTCAAAAATATTAGCACGGGAGGAGAGGCTCGAACTCCCGACACCCGGTTTTGGAGACCGGTGCTCTACCAACTGAGCTACTCCCGTTTGTACATAATCAGTTCCCGATGTATACCGGGAACTGATTAAGATTATATTGGTTATTAGTCAAGAATTTCAGTAATCTGACCAGAGCCTACCGTACGACCACCTTCACGGATAGCGAAACGCAAACCTACGTTCAATGCTACCGGGTAGATCAGTTCTACAGTGATTTCTACGTTATCACCAGGCATTACCATTTCAGTTCCTTCCGGAAGAGTGATTTCACCTGTACAGTCCATAGTACGCAGATAGAACTGAGGACGGTATTTATTGTGGAACGGAGTGTGACGACCACCTTCTTCTTTCTTCAAAACGTAGATAGAAGCTTTGAACTTAGAGTGAGGTTTAATCTGACCGGGCTTACAAAGAACCATACCACGTTTGATTTCGTTCTTGTCGATACCGCGGAGCAACAGACCTACGTTGTCACCAGCTTCACCCTGATCCAGCAACTTGCGGAACATTTCAACACCAGTTACAACTGACTTCTTGTCTTCACCCAAACCAAGGATTTCAACTTCGTCACCTACATGGATAACACCAGCTTCGATACGACCTGTAGCAACAGTACCACGACCAGTAATAGAGAACACGTCTTCAACAGGCATCAAGAAAGGTTTATCAATATCACGCGGAGGCAATGGAATCCACGTATCAACTGCATCCATCAATTCCATTACTTTCTCTTCCCATTGAGGAACACCATTCAAAGCACCTAATGCAGAACCGCGAATGATAGGAGTATTATCGCCATCGAAATCATAGAATGAAAGCAATTCACGCATTTCCATCTCCACCAATTCCAACATTTCCTCGTCATCAACCATATCACACTTATTCAAGAAAACGACCAAACGAGGTACATTTACCTGACGAGCCAACAGGATATGCTCACGAGTTTGAGGCATCGGACCATCAGTTGCAGCACAAACAATAATTGCACCATCCATCTGAGCAGCACCCGTAACCATGTTTTTCACATAGTCGGCGTGACCCGGACAGTCAACGTGAGCATAGTGACGATTTGCAGTTTGATATTCTACGTGAGAAGTATTGATAGTAATACCTCTTTCTTTTTCTTCAGGAGCGTTGTCGATAGAATCGAAAGAACGCAATTCTGAAAGACCTTTTTTAGCCAACACAGTAGTGATAGCAGCAGTCAAAGTGGTTTTACCGTGGTCAACGTGACCGATAGTACCAATGTTAACGTGCGGTTTCGAACGTTCAAATTTCTCTTTAGCCATAGCTTTACTTGTTATTTATTTGATTAATAATCAGCAATTACGTTATTAAAGAGCTGTTAACGAGACTTGAACTCGTGACCTCTTCCTTACCAAGGAAGTGCTCTACCACTGAGCTATAACAGCAAAAAAAAGAGCGGAAGACGGGGCTCAAACCCGCGACCCTCAGCTTGGAAGGCTAATGCTC
>ENA-OPAQ01001602-OPAQ01001602.1-human-gut-metagenome-genome-assembly--contig:-NODE-1602-length-13583-cov-2.262271_pt1 | contig 13583 bp, 7 predicted proteins | sample MGYA00241058_ERZ501432 | MGnify/ENA primary metagenome ERZ501432 (study PRJEB25962, sample SAMEA2042570) | human gut metagenome | biome: human gut; feature: human-associated habitat; material: faeces... | reverse complement strand
GTACCGTCTTCATTTTTCTGATACTTCTCAAAACTATCCACAGAAGAGACCAGCATGCCGGACTCTCCGTTCGGGCGCAGACGCATATCCACGTCAAAGAGGACACCGGAGCCGGTCGTAGCCGTCAGCCAGTTAATCAGGCGGCGCGCAAAGCGCATATAGATCTTTTCAGCGTCTTGGGCGTCATCCTCAAATAAGAAGACCAGATCAAGGTCGCTCGCGTAAGCAAGCTCCTTGCCGCCGAGTTTTCCATAAGCCACGATGGCGAACTTCGGACGCTCGATGTGACGTCCCGGAACCGTCTTCCACACTTCTTCCATAACGATCTCCAGTGTGGCGTCCGCCAGCGCGGAGAGCTGGTCGGCCAATCTCTCCACCGTCAATCGTCCGGCCATGTCCGCCAAGAACAGCCGGAACAAACGGGCGTGATGGACTTCGCGGATAAGGTTCATGCGGGTTTCCTGATCGTCTTCCGGAATATCCGCAAGACGCGCCCGCGTGCGTTCGATATAGAAAGAGAAATCCACCGGAGTGTAGTCGTCAATCTGGCTCAGCCGTTCATCCCACAGCTCGTCCAAGAGCAGCGGATGGCGATTCAGATATTCGGCCGCCCATTTTCCGTTGCCCAGGACGTCGCCCAGGCGCTTTGCCGCCAGCGGATACTGCAGGAGCAAAGACACATACGTCGGACGACCCGCGATCACTTCGTAGAACTTGATGCAGCGGCGCAGAAGCTCTTCGCGGGAGATGATTTTTAAATGCTCGGGTTTATTTTTGCCTTCAACCGTGTTTTTAACCAGCGTGACCATACGCTGCCGGGCACCCGCGTTGATGAGCTTCAAGGCGCGCAGCGACATAAGGTTAAGGATGAGCTGGGAGAGCTCTTCGGTTTCTTTAAAACCGTTTCGCTCAAGCACTTTTGCCAAACCGGGCAGTGCTTCTGCACAACCGGTCTCCCAGCCGAGCGGCCAGTCTTCTTCGCTGACCTCTTCTTTGGTCTGGAAAATCTCATCAAACCTTGCCGCCACGTACTCCGTCGAAAGCTCTAACTGTTTCTGCAGATCTTCGACAGTAAAGCCCAGCATCCTCGCGATTCTCTTTCTGTGTTCGGGATCGGCGGCAAAAAGCTGTGTCTGCTGATCGTTTTCGTACTGCAGTGCGTGCTCCACATTGCGAAGGAACACATAAATCTTCGAGAGCATCTCAGCTTTATCTTTAGCGAGAATATTCTCGGATGCGAGCGCCTGAAGCGCTTTCAGCGTAGAGCGTTCTCTTAAGAACGGGTTGCGTCCGCCGCGAATCACTTGGAAGGTCTGCGCAATGAACTCGATTTCGCGAATACCGCCGCGTCCGAGCTTAATGTTCTGACCTTCTTTCAGACTCTCTAAGGCGCGTTTCTGAGTAGAAAGACGAATCTTTGCATGCAGATCGGTAAGAGAACTGATTGCTCCGAAATCGAGGTATTTACGGTAAACAAAGGGACGAACGATATCGTTAATGTTTTTCTTTTGGATATTGAAGTCTTCTTCGGAGGCAAATACCGGTCCGTTGACGATACGGCCTTTAAGCCATGCAAAGCGCTCCCAATCGCGTCCCTGCGTCATCAGGTACTCTTCGAGCATGTCGCTGGAACCCACGATCGGACCGGAGTCTCCGTTCGGGCGCAGACGCATATCCACGCGGAACACGAAGCCTTCCCAAGTAATTTCAGATAGGGCCGGGATGACCTTCTTTGCCAGCCGCTCGTAGAACTCCTGATTGCTGATGATCTTGCGGACAGTGGGATATTCCGGTGTCGGTCCGCACTCACCGTCGCAGTCATAGAAGAAAATCAGATCAATATCGCTTGAGACATTCAGTTCGCGGCCGCCCAACTTACCCATGCCGATCACAATCAGATCCTGGGGAACGCCGGTCTCGGAGCGCGGAACACCGAATCGTTTCGCTAACTCTTTGGCATAGACGGAAACCGTACGGTCGATCGCGATCTCTGCCAAGTCGGACATCACGGTCACGACCTCTTCTAGATTCGCCAATCCGGAAATGTCGCGTGCAACAAGATTCATCATCACGTCGCGGCGCAGACGGCGCATTGCACTTTTAAGCGCTTCGCCGTCTTCGATTCCGGCCAAACGCTCACGCATTCTTTCCGGGGTCCAGGGCGTCTGAGTGATTTCCTGGACATAAGACCGAACTTTATCTTCATCTTCTCCGAACATGGCTCGGAGCGTGTTTTTGAAATACGCCGAGACTTCGGGGACTTCCGAGAGAGGAAGTCTGGGAACTTTAGGAAGGAGATCAGAGGATTCGAGTGCTGCAGACATATGGTTTTTCGAAGCTAAAAATGAGTCTATCTTCCAATATTAGAGTTTATTCGCGGCAAATTGAGCGATACTTAGAAGATCAGAAAAAAGTTAAAGGATTCGGGGCATGACGGACAATTCCGAACAACAAACATCAACCACACCAACAAAACCTAAAAAAGGCTTTTTCGGCTATGCCTGGCGAACCATTCTTTGGTTCTTAGTCATCCTTTACTTTGCACTCGGAGCAGCATGGCTCGGAGCGCGTTACTGCCTTGCACCTTACCTGAACGAACATAAGTCCAAGATCGAGAACAAGATTTCTCAGGTCCTGGATATTCCTGTCCAGTTCGGCTCTCTGGACACTGATTGGCAGGGACTGTCTCCGGAAATCACGCTTAAAAACATTGAACTCGGCGAGCCGGGCAAAGATCCGATTACGGCTGAATCCCTTACCGCCAAGCTTTCGCTCAGCTCTTTAACAAACCTCGCGCCGGTCTTTGAATCCGTCACTTTGAATAAACCCAAAGTCGAAGTCCGCCGTCTGGCACCGATGTCCTTCTCCGTCTTAGGTAGAAAGGTCAATCTCAAAAAGCTTATGTCCGGCGAGACTGAGACTCATGCGCTCACCACCAAACTGCCGTCCGACGTCATGCTTCTTTTGAAGCAGAAATCTCTGGAAATCAAGGACGGCACGATTCTGGTTCACGATCAAAAGAGCGGCAAAACACTTGAAATCAAGAATGTGAACGCCGCCTACAACGGCTCTTCGAGAGACAAGCAGTTTGCTTTTACGCTGACGCTGCCGCCTGAAATCGCTTCTCCGATTACCGTTCGCGCGCTCTTTAAGACCCCGGCGCTTAATCCGTCAAAGCTTGCCGACTGGGATGCAGAGCTCTACGCGCAGACCGACTTTATTAATTTCGGAGAACTGGCCAAGTGGATGCCCGACTTCTCCTTCAAATACAAAGGCACTGGCTCCGGCTCTTTATGGGCCAATTTTGTGAAATGGTCTCCGTCGTCTGCAAGCTTCATCGGCGCTCTGTCTCATGTCGATCTGCAGCTGCCGGACTTGGCTCCGCTGCGCCTAAAGTTCATTAAGGGCAAAGTTTCAGGAAATATGTCGGATAAGGCTTACGGCCTGTCCACAGAAAACTTCTCCTTTGAATTGGAGTCCGGAGAAAAGCTGCCCCCGCTGGATATGAGTCTGAAGCTAGACCGAGACGGCAAAGAATTTACCGGCGGTTCCTTCAAAGCAAACAGCCTCGTTTTCCAAGGCATGACGGCACTGCTGCCGTCACTGCCGCTTCCTCAGTCCTTTAAAGATTTCGTCGCCGAACGCAAACTCTCGGGCTCTCTCACCAATGTTGATCTGGATTGGCAGGGTCTGCCCGACGAACCCAAGCACTACAACGGCAAACTCTCGCTTCACGACTTCTGCTCCTTCGGCGCTTCCGGAAAAAACAACACGCAATGGCTTCCCGGATTCATCAACCTCAGCGCTGACATCACGATGAAAGACGGCGTGGGCACAACCGTTCTTAACACCAAGAACGCTTCTGTCGCCTTCCCGGGCATGTTCCCGGCGGCTGCCTTCTATTTGGACAACCTTCAAGGCACTGTGGTTTGGAATACTGTTAAAGGTCTCTCTCTGGAATTCAAGGACATCCTGATTGAGAACGCAGACGCTGCGGTCAAGCTCAACGGCACCTATACCAACGCGGACGGCACGCCGTTCGGCACCGCCGATCTTAAGGCCGATGTTCTGCGCGGCAACGTTCCGGCCGTTTGGAAGTACATGCCGCTCATCGTCGGCAACGACACGATCACATGGCTTCGCTACGGCCTGCTGGAAGGCAAAGCCACCGGCGGTCAAGTCCTTCTTAAAGGGCCGCTGCATGACTTCCCGTTCAAAGAATCCAAAGAACATCAGTTCTTGGCTGCCGTTAACGTGGAAGATGTCCTGCTCGATGTCTATCCCAACATTCTCGACAACCCGAAAGTCACCGCTAAGCGCGGTGCAATCTGGCCGCTCTTTGAAAAAGTCGGAGGCGTCGTCAAGTTCGAGGGCGACGGCATGGCCATCACCGCTGACCGGGGAACTTATAAGGGCGTTCAGCTTACGCGTGCGCAGGTCGATATCCCTGCCTTCTCTGCCGACACCGTTTGGCTCGATGTGGACGCTGCCGCCTCCGGTGCGCTTCCCGGATTCCTTTCCTACGTCAAAGCCTCCCCGGTTGACGGTTATACCGGCGGTTTATTTAAGAAAGCCGAAGGATCCGGCAGCGGAGATCTGGGCCTGCAGCTGAAGATTCCTCTTGACGGACCGGGCGACGTCGCTGTTTCCGGCGCCTTTACGCTTAAGGACAACGCCGTTAAGTTCAATGACTTCTCTATTCCTGATCTAACTCATGCTTCCGGCGTTGTGAACTTCAATGAAAAGGGCGCCTCGAGCAGCGGCATTACGGCTGACTGCTTCGGCAACGCAGTGAAAGCAACGCTTAATACCGATGACAAGGGCAACATTAAAGTATCTGCATCGGGTACGATTGCGGCCAAGGCTCTGCCTCAGGTTATTCCGGTTCCGATGCTGGCTCAGGCAGCCGATAAATACTTGAGCGGTAAAGCCCCCTTCACGGTCAACGTCACGGTCGGTCCGAAGGTAACCGTCAACGTCAAGAGTTCGCTGGCTGGATTGGAAAGCAAACTTCCGCCCCCGATGGAAAAGCCCGCTTCCCTTTCTGCTCCGCTTGATCTCAATATCGTCACCGACAGCAAGACTACGGATCTCAGAATCATGATCGACGGATTGCTGAGCTCCGAATTCATTCTGCAGAATGACGAAATCAAGCGTGCCGCCATCGGCAACCGCAGTCTACCGACCCTGCCGGCGCACGGCTATGCCATCTGCGTGAAAGCACCGCTAGTTTCGGCCAAGGCCTGGCAGAACGTATTTGACCACCTAAAGGTCGATGCCAAGCCGTCGGGCACCGTGGTTCTTCCCGACATTGCTTTTGTTAAGGTCAATGTCGACGAGCTGCTAATCGATAACTTCAATCAAACGAACCTCTCGCTTTTGGCCCGTCCTTCCGGCAACTCTCTGCTGGTCACAATGAACAGCAATGAGATGAATGCCAACCTTGAATGGAAGAAAGGCCAAAACGGCAAAGAACCGGAACTCATTGCGCATATCTCTAAGCTCTTCATCCCGAGCTCAGCCGGAGACGCTGCTGAAAAATCCAAACCGGTACAAATTCAGGGCGGCTGGCCTGCGATCAACGCGGTCATCGATGATTTGACCTACGGCAATATGCGTTTAGGCAAACTGGAACTGGTTGCGCGCAACACGCCTTCTGCAAAAGGCCAGCTCTGGAAGATTACAAAGCTGAACTTATCAAACAGTGCAGCACAGCTGCACTCTTCGGGCAGCTGGCTTAAAGGCTTTGACGGCGGCAACGAAACTAATCTGCTGATCAATACCAACATCAACAATCTCGGCGGTCTGCTGAACCGCCTCGACATGAAAAACTTGGTCAGATCCGGCAACGGTTCGATCAAAGGCAATCTGTCTTGGGTCGGCACCCCGCTCGGCTTTAACACCCAAAGCTTCGACGGAGAACTGGATATCAACTTAAGAAGAGGCGAAATCCTCAAGATTCAGCCGGGCCCTGCTGCCAAGCTACTTTCTCTGCTCACGCTGCAGTCTTTGACGCGCTATCTGACCCTGGACTTCAGAGACTTTTACTCCGCCGGCTTTAACTTCTCCGCGATCCGCGGCAAGGCGGTTCTGGACGACGGCCTGATGAACATTAAGGATCTGACGATGATCGGCGGAAGCGCCACCGTTGTTATCAACGGCAACGTAAATACGCAGAAAGAAACGGAAGACCTGCACCTGCTGGTTCTACCGGACATCAATGCTGCCGGCGCCTCCGTTGCCCTGGCGGTTGCCAATCCGATCGTCGGTATCGGCAGCTTCCTGGCTCAATTGATTTTCAAGGATCCTTTAAGTAAGCTCTTTTCCTTTGAATACCAAGTGACCGGCACCTGGTCGGATCCGGTCGTCACCAAGATTAAGCATTAAGAATCATGTTACGCATAGCCACCTGCCAGATGACATCCGGTCCGGATATCGGAGCCAACGTCCAGATTGCAGAATCCCTCATCCGCAAAGCTGCTCGGGAGGGCGCTAACCTCGCGCTGCTGCCTGAAATGTTTACGATCATGAGCAACGATCCCAAGGATGTACTTCGTCTTGCAGAGCAGTACCAGGACGGTCCTGTGCAAAGGATTATGTCCGGACTTGCCAAATCTTTAGGCATTTGGATTGCTGCCGGCACCATGCCTCTTAAAACCGACGATCCGCACCGGGTGACCAACACCATGCTGGTCTACGATGCATTCGGTCAGGAAGCTGCGCGCTATGACAAGATTCATCTTTTTTCTTATGAAGGACAGCAGGAACGCTACGACGAGTCGGAGCTTTATGTCGGAGGGCATAAGACCGTCTCTTTCAACCTCCCATTAGAAAACGGCTTAGATATCCGCATCGGTCTGGCCGTTTGCTACGACCTGCGGTTCCCGCAGCTGTTCCGCCGTCAGAGCGGCATCGACTGCTTCCTGCTCCCGGCTGCCTTTACCACGAACACCGGAAAGGCCCATTGGGAAGTCTTGCTGCGCGCTCGAGCTATCGAAAACCTAAGCTACGTAGTTTCCGCCGCACAAGCCGGACGCTCTTCCTGCGGCCGTGCTTTCTGGGGGCACTCCTGCGCCGTCGATCCCTGGGGCACCGTGATCAGCAAACTCAACGGACATGAAACGGGCGTTTGCTTCGCAGACGTAGACCCGGCCTTCCTTCGTCAAGTCAGAGCTCTTTTACCGGCCCTGAACAATCGCGTTGAATATGACAAATAACAATACTTCTGTCGCCATCGAAACTCTGCTGTACCGCAACGGTCTTTCTGAAAAAGACATTGCAGATGCTTTTGCGCTTTTCAGCGGCTACGACATCGACTACGCCGATTTCTATTTCCAGCGCTCGGTCTCCGAAGGCTATGTGCTTGAAGAAAGCATCGTTAAAACCGGTCATTACAACACTGACATGGGCGTCGGCGTTCGTGCCGTCTGCGGCGAGAAATCCGCGCTGGCCTACTCGGAAGAAATTTCCCGCGAGTCTTTGTTTGAGGCGGTCAGAACCGTCCGCGCCATTGCGCAGGCCACGGACAACCAAGTCACGGTAAACGTTACGCCTAAAGACGGACCGAAAGTTCTTTATCGCACTGTCGATCCGATTGAGGCGGCAGATACGGACGCCAAAATCAAACTGCTTAGATCTCTGGACGCACATGCCCGCAGCCGTTCTCCTCTGATCACGCAGGTGACGACTTCGGTGGGCGCTTCGCATGACGCGATTTTGATCGCGAAGATGGACGGCACTTTAATCGGCGATATTCGACCGCTGGTTCGCGTGAACCTCGGCGTTATCGCTGAAAAAGACGGCAAGAAAGAACAAGGGCAGGCAGGCGGCGGGGGCCGATTCGCCTTAGATCTCTATAACGAAGAAGTCATTGAACAATATGCGCGAGAAGCGGTCGACGCTGCCGTACGCAACTTAGATGCCCGTCCGGCGCCGGCCGGAAGTATTCCCGTCGTATTGGGCAACGGCTGGCCCGGAGTGCTGATCCACGAAGCCGTCGGGCATGGCTTGGAAGCCGACTTCATCCGCAAAGGCACAAGCGTTTTCACAGATAAGGTCGGGCAGCGGGTGGCTTCTCCGATTGTGACAGTTGTCGACGACGGCACGATCGCCGGTCGCCGCGGCTCACTCACGATTGACGATGAAGGCAATGAAACGCACTGCACAACGCTGATCGACGAGGGTATTCTGCGCGGCTTTATGCACGATGAGACCAGTGCGCGCCTCATGAAGCAAAAGACCACCGGCAACGGACGCCGAGAAAGTTTTGCCTATCTGCCGATGCCGCGAATGACCAATACTTATCTACTCCAAGGCGAATCCGATCCACAGGAAATTATTTCTTCCGTGGACTACGGCATTTATGCATCCAACTTCGGAGGCGGTCAGGTCGACATCACGAACGGCAACTTTGTTTTCAGCATGAGCGAAGCCTGGCTGATCGAAAACGGCAAATTAACGGACCCGATCAAAGGTGCCACTCTGTCCGGCAACGGCGCAGACGCCCTCACGAAGATCGTCATGGTCGGAAATGACCTTGAATTAGACCGAGGCTGCGGCACCTGCGGCAAGAACGGCCAGCACGTTCCGACCGGCGTCGGCATGCCGACGCTCCGCATTGACGGACTCACCGTCGGCGGTACGGCGAACTAAGCCGGCACCCGTCTCGCCGATTTCGGCGATTCTTCGCAGAAAACGAGGAAATTCTGACTTCGGAAGCGCAAACCGAAGTCAGAAGATATGCTGGTTTTGTCCTCTTTTGCTCGCGATTTCTAAAGCGCAGAATGAGGAGAAAAACTCAACCTCAAGACTTCTGCTGCTATGAACAAATTATTCGTCGGCCTTTGTGCCTCAGTCTGCCTCTTATCTCTAGCAACGGACGCTCAGGCAGTCCGCCTCGGCGGTAGAACCACCATTCGTCCGCACCGATCCTATACACCGCCTCCGCGAACTTATCGGCCTGCGCCTGTAAATCCTGCGATTCGAGGCTTCAATGCTCGTCAAAACGCCGCGCCTGCCGGCTCAAGTGTTCCGATGCCTATTTTCATTCCGCCGATTATTGCAGGACACAACACGACACAGGTTACGAATGATATGTACCTCATCAAAACCGGCATGCGGAAACAAGGCGACAAGCTGCAGTTCTGGACGCTTCAAAACCACAGTTACACGCCGGATTCGAAATCTGCAAAGGTTCAATTTAGTATGGACTGCCTGGCAAGAATTTATTCCCCGATTGCCCTTGTCACCTATCCCGAGTTAGACGGCAAGGGCAAACAAATTAAATCCACAACCTTTGATCCGAAGTTCAGACCGATTAGAGAAAAGAGCGCAATGGATCGTTTGCACGGCCTTTTGTGTCCTAAACCTGCTCCCCAGCAGCCATAACATCTGATCAATCCAGCATTCACCATTTTCGGCGGTTCATCTATGAGCCGCTTTCTTCTCCTATCCAGGCTTTCTTACAACCGACTGAGTCTCGACCGCTCAATGAAGCCGTAAATTAATCATTGATAGTCCGTTAATTCTTTCTTGCAGAATTAGCGTAAGAGATCGTCTAAAGAAAGGCTGCACTGGCAGGAAAATTTCACCCCCGATGTTTTTCTCGTTAAAACAGACATTTCTTGGAATTTGTACGTCGCAATTGAAAATTGAATCGTTCCGTCGCCCCCATGCTCGTCAAATCCGGGAACAACATGCAGGTTGGCATTGGAGGCATAATTAACAAATTAGGAATTGAAAAACGAAAGAACGTGAAACACGCATTTAAGTTCATGACACCGATGGTGTGGCTGACTCGTTTATTGGTCGGCGCATATCCTCAGTGGATCGGGTGTAAGCCCGAAAAAATTCAAAGAATTTATTTTGCCAATCACTCGAGCCACCTCGACACCATTGTGATTTGGTCCGCTCTTCCTCGCGCTTTACGACCGCTTACTCGACCGGTTGCCGCTCGAGACTACTGGCAGAGTGGAATTCGCCGCAGAATTGCCGTCGATGAATTAAACGTCGTCCTTGTCGACCGACGCCGGACAGAAAACTCCGATCCCTTGGATCCGATGCGTCAGGCTCTGCGCGAAGGCTCCTCGCTCATCATCTTCCCGGAAGGCACACGTTCTCCGCAGCCATTGCCCGGACCTTTTAAGAGCGGCATTTGGCGCTTGATGAGAGAGTTCCCCGAGGTCGAACTCATCCCCGTTTATCTGGAAAACCTGCACCGCTCAATGCCGAAAGGTGCCCTCCTGCCCGTTCCGACCATGTGCTCCGTAAGATTCGGCGCACCTCTTCCGCACTCTGTCGATGACTCTAAAGAAGAGTTCTTAGAGAGGGCCAGAACGGCCGTCATCAGTTTAGCCAGGGAGCTCTAATATGCGTTTAGGATTTTCCACTCAAGAAGCCTACTTCACGATTCTGGGCGTTCTTATTGTTCTCTCAGCCATCGGCACAATCATCGGCAACTGGCTGGTTTCTCGTGCTCAAGGCAACGAAGCTCGACTCAACAATCTTCGCGTTGTTAACTCTCGCGTTCGTGCCTCCTGGCCTCTGCTCATTGTTTTTGCGATTGCTTTCTGTCTCGGCGAAGCCGCGCTGCTGCTTTTCTTTGCTTTTGCGTCTTTCTTTGCACTGCGGGAATTCATTGCGCTGACTCCGACCCGGCGCCATGACCACGTCATTTTGATCATTGCGTTTTATATCGCGATTCCCGTTCAGTACATCCTTCTGGGATATGAAGAGATCGGACTCTTCTCTCTGTTCATCCCTGTCTACCTGTTCCTGACTCTGCCGGTCGTTATGGCCTTGGCCAAAGATACCGACCGCTTCTTGGACCGAGTTGCTAAGGTTCAGTGGGGCATCATGCTGGCGATTTTCTGCGTCAGCCATGCACCCGCGATCGCTACCTTGAATCTCACGAGATTTAATTCCAGCGGTTTGCTTCTGATGCTTTACTTCCTGCTGGTGCTGTATTTCGCGGACCTTTTCCAGATCATGGCTTCTGCCATTTGGGGCGGCAAACCGACTTGGAGTAATCAGTACAAAACATACAAAGGCATCATCATCGGAAGTATCGGAGGTTTGATCATGGGTTCTGCACTTTTCTGGATGACACCGTTCCGTGCTTGGCAGGCTCCTCTTATGTCTCTGCTGATCATCGTTTCCGGAACGCTGGGCGCACTGGTCATGTCCTCGGTTAAGCGCTCACTCGGCGCCGTTCGTTTGGACACCAGCATGATGCTGACACGCGGAGCATTAGACAGAATGGAAATGCTGTTCTTCTCAGCGCCTGTTTTCTACCACTCAACAATCTTCCTTTTCATGAAATAAATTCTGAAAAAAGTTTCGTTAGAACGAAAAAAAATACGGTAAATTATTCTTCGTACCTTTTTACAAGCAAGTATCAAAAGATGTTCGCTTCTAAGTTTTACTTTTACGGCTTTTACTTTCCGTCCGCGGCGGAGGGTAGGGCTGTGACGGCTCGCATCTAAGATCACACAACACTACTTAACCGCCGCTCCTTCGGGACACGGCGGTTTTTTATAGCCTCAATCCCGACGGGCGCCATAACGGAGAAACAAAATGCCTTACACAACCGACGACCTCAGAATCAAAGAAATCAGAGAACTGACACCGCCGTCTTACCTCATTCGCGAATTCCCCTGCGGACAGCTCGCTTCCTCGACCGTGCACATCGCACGTCACTCCGCGCACGACATCATTCACGGAAAGGATGACCGTCCGCTTGTCATCGTCGGACCCTGCTCCATTCACGACCCGGCTGCAGCCGAAGAATATGCGGAAAAGCTTGCAGAGCTTCGTCGTCATTTCGCCGATGATCTTGAGATCATCATGCGAGTCTATTTCGAAAAACCTCGTACCACCATCGGCTGGAAAGGTCTGATCAATGATCCGGACTTGGACTGCAGTTTCCACATCAATCACGGCCTCCGCTTAGCCCGTGAGCTTCTCTTAACGATCAATGAATTGGGTGTCCCCGCAGGTACGGAGTATCTCGATATGATCACGCCGCAGTACATCGCAGACTTGATCTCCTGGGGTGCAATCGGAGCAAGAACCACAGAAAGTCAGGTGCATCGTGAATTAGCGAGCGGTCTTTCCTGCCCTGTCGGATTCAAGAACGGCACTGACGGCAACGTCAAAATCGCCATTGATGCCGCAGCAAACGAACATGTCTTCCTTTCCGTCACCAAAGGCGGCCACTCCGCTATTGTTGTCACAGGCGGCAATGAAGACTGCCACGTCATCCTTCGCGGCGGCAAAGCACCGAATTATGATGCCGAGAGTGTGGCTAAGGTTTGCGAAGCGCTGAAAGCAGCCGGCCTTCCACCTTCTGTCATGATTGATGCAAGCCACTCCAACAGCCATAAAAAGCACAAAGAGCAGATCGATGTCGTTGACAGCATCTGCAAGCAGATCGGTGACGGAAGCTACAACATCATGGGCGTCATGATCGAGTCCAATCTTGTCGAAGGCAACCAGCCTCTCGTTAAAGGCAAAGAAAAAGAACTGAAATACGGGCAGTCCATCACGGATGCCTGCATCGGTTGGGATGACACGGTCAAGGTCATCACTTCCTTGGCGCATGCCGTCCGCGATCGCCGCGAAAGAAATCGCTAATCCGAGTTCATAGAAGAAACCGCCGTGAAGATCTGGAAGAAATCCTCACGGCGGCTTTTGTTTGGTTTTTAGAAAATCAGCTGACTTTCAAACCGAATTACTTGATGCCGACAATCATCGGGATCAGATTCTGGTAGAAGCGCAAAGCGATTCCGATCACATCTTCGTCAAAGTCAAAGAGTCTCTGATGGTGACCGGCAGATGTACGGCAGCCGAACACAACGAAGGTTCCCTTACCGCCGTGCTGCTGGACTCTGCGAAGCATGATCGTGCAGTCCTCACTGCCTAACTTCAAGCCGAGCGGTCTGGCGAGTTCTTCGGTCGTCACATTTCTTGCGGCGATATAAGCAAGTTCGATGGCTTCCTGGTCCGGCTTGAATTCAGTAGCTTCACCGGCTTTGACGATATCGACTTGGCAGTCGTACATATCGGCAGAAGCCTTAATCTTGCGGATTGCCTGATCACGCATGTATGCGTTGAGTTCCTCGGTTTCACCGCGAACTTCGAGCTGCATGAAAGCGTTCGGAGCGACAACGTTTCGGCCCTGGCCGGCAACTAACGTTCCGACGTTCAAAGCAGTCACTTCCCCGATCGGACGAGTAATGCCGTGGATTGCCAAAGCAGCAGCTGCGCCTGCTAACAGGGCATTCTTACCTTTCTGAGGATCGGCGCCGGAGTGAGCGGCAAGGCCCGTAAATGTGGCATCCAATTTGGTGGAAGCCAAGAAAACGCCGGGTTCCGGAGAAATCGTACCGGTGGGCAGATTGAAGCCAAGATGGTTTCCGAAGAAGAAATCGACGTCATCGAAAATACCGGTTTCGGTCATTGGGCGTGCACCGCGAACGCCTTCTTCAGCAGGCTGGAAGACGACCTTGATCGTGCCGCAGAACTGATCCAAGTTTTCCTGAATCCAGTTGCAGACTGCGATACCCATCGTTGTATGACCGTCA
>ENA-OPAQ01001593-OPAQ01001593.1-human-gut-metagenome-genome-assembly--contig:-NODE-1593-length-13685-cov-4.734850_pt1 | contig 13685 bp, 15 predicted proteins | sample MGYA00241058_ERZ501432 | MGnify/ENA primary metagenome ERZ501432 (study PRJEB25962, sample SAMEA2042570) | human gut metagenome | biome: human gut; feature: human-associated habitat; material: faeces... | reverse complement strand
GGATATCCAAACGCACTTTGGGGAGAACCCCAATCCCCCATACCAAGCCGTAAACAGACGAAAGGAGAACGAAAAAATGTTGGGATTTATACTTGGCACAATGACCGGAGGAGTAATGGGAGTTTTTGCAATGTGTCTTTTCATAGCTGGGAAGCGTGAGGATGAGGCACTGGAGCGGTGCCGGATGAAACGGAAGGAGATCATCGACCACGGCGTGTGCATCTGTTTTGTAAACAGCCAGGGAGAGGAACTATTCCGTCTGGCAGACGGGGAAAGCCTTGTGCAGAATGCCCAAAATGGAGAGCGGAATGTATCCACCTGCCATTATCTGGATGCCGATTCTGCCATGATCGATGGGAAGAAATGGAACCTTCTGGAATTTGCAAAAGAGATGGAAAAGAGAGGGATCATGTTCGCCCCGATGGTGCTGTGCCAGGTATCGGAAAGGGGGTGAGGCCCATATGAAGAAAAAAATCATTGCTGCAGCGGTAGCCATCGGCGTCCTGGCAGGTTTCCTGATCTGGAAAAATCGTGAAATGTAATGGAGCAACAACCAATAACCCGTTGGAAAGCAGGTGAAGAGATGAGAAAAAGAAACCATGTGATACCAGTCCGCCTCAATGCGAAGGAGCTGCGTTTTCTGGAAGAGCAGGTAGAGAAAAGCGGCCTGTCCCGTGAGGAATATATCCGTTCCCTTGTCATGGGCGGCGAAGTCCGGGCAAGACCCTGTGAGCATCATACGGAGCTTTTGCGGAAAATATCCGGTCTGTGCAACAATGCCAACCAGCTTGCCCATGTAGCTAACGGCTGTGGGATGGCCGGGGAAGAGAGTATCCGGGAAATGCTCCGCATGACGAAAGAGACATGGAGGCTGGTCAAAGAGGAATGGTAGCCGATGGCATACACCAGTATCATCCCGGTCAGCCGTCTGGACAATTCCATCACGTACATCCGAAACAAGGATAAGACCACAAAAAAAGGGCAAAGTGCCGGCTCTCTGGAAGAAGCCATTGATTACGCCATGAACCGGGACAAGACGGAGCGTTCCATTTTTGAGGATGCCATCGGCTGTGTCTATGAGACTGCCTATCAAGATATGGTAGCTACGAAGAAACGATACCACAAGATGGACGGGGTGCAGGGCTTCCATCTGGTGCAGAGCTTTGCCAAAGGGGAAGTCACCCCAGAGCTGGCCCACCGGATCGGCATGGAGCTGGCAAAAAGGCTCCTGCAGGGAAAATACGAAGCAGTGATCACTACCCATCTGAACACGGAGCATTACCATAACCACATTGTGTTTAATTCCGTGAGCATGGAAGATGGGAAAAAATATCACAGCAACAGCAGGAGTTACTACGAAGATGTGCGGAAAGCTTCGGATGCCTTATGCCTGAAATACGGCTTATCCGTCATCGAGCCGAAAAACGGCAAGGGGAAATCCTACGCCCAGTGGATGGCAGAACAGGACGGAAAGCCGACCTGGAGAACCTCGATCCGTCTGGATATCCGGGATGCAGTGGCAGAGAGCTTCACATGGAAACAGTTCCTGGATCAGATGAAGCAGAGGGGATACCAGTGGAAGCTGAACCGGAAGTACATTGCATTAAAAGCACCGGGGATGGAACGGTATATCCGCCTGCGGAGCCTTGGAAAGAATTACTCGGAAGAGAGTATCCGGCAGTGGATCTTACAGCCAAAGAGCAGGACACCTGCTGGGAAAGCAGGAACTTCCCGAACCCCGAAAAAGAAGTTAAAAGGGATACAGGCCCTGTACTATTCCTATCTGTACCAGATGGGTGTTCTAAAGCAGAAGCCGAAACGGATCTCCCCGGTGCTCCGGGCAGATATCCGGAAACTGGATGCCAGGATCGAGCAGATGGAATTCCTCCAGAAGCATCAGATCACCACCCGTGAGGAGCTGCTGGCATACCGAATCCCATTGGAAGAACAGGTGCAGGCACTCACCAAAGAACGGAAGCGGCTCTACCGGAGCGAACCGGACAGTGTCCGGATCGGTCATATCAACGAAGAACTGAAGCCGCTTCGGAAGGATATCCGCATTTGTATCCGGATCGAACAGCAGTCCAGAGAGATGGAAGAAAAGATGCGTCTGGCAGAGCAGATCCAGAGACAGGCAGAACAGGAAGAAGATAAGACGGGGAAAACCAGACAAAAGGAAACAGAAAGCAGGTGAACGATATGAATTATGGAGGCGATGCGGCGGACCAGATCGTCCGGTATTCCCTGGACGGCGTGGACCACGGGCTCAGGCTTTCCGGTACGCTGGCAAAGCATCTGGCGGTATTTGTTGCCGCTGTATTAAAAGACCAGAAGAAAACGAGGGGCAGAACCCGGATGGTGCGGATGTTAAAGGAGAACAAACCATTGAAGTTCTTTACCGTACCGTCCGACCGCCTGAGAGAATTCTGCAGTGAGGGCAGGAAACGAGGGCTGCTCTATGTCATTATCCGGGATAAAAAGAACCCGGAGATGAGCGAGGTCATGGTCTTTGCAGATGACGCAGCCAAGGTCAACCGGGTCATGGATAAGATGAACCTTGATTTCGTAAGAAGCGAAGTCGGGGAAGCTGTCCATGAGGTAACCGAAGGAATGGAAGCACCGGAAACCGGAGCGGTACAGGAAACTGTGCAGATGCCGGAGGGCGAGGTGCAGTTCGAGATCAGCGATCTGGACGAAGCATTCCAGGTCGGTGATATGGATTTTTCGGAAGGGGAAAAGAATCAGAACCACCCCGAAAAGGAGTTTTCTGAACTGGAAAATTTTATCCCGGTGCAGGAAGAGGGGGAAGAGAATCTGTCCGGCTCTTCCTTGCACAGCAGAAATATTTCTACCGGGCAGGAAAAAGGGACTGATGCAGGGCAGAGGGAACAGGAGCGTCCCAGTGTCCGCCGGGAGCTGGAGAACATCAAACGGGAGAAAGCAGAGGAATCCCAGAAGCGGAGCCGGGAAAAGAACCGTGGACCAAGGAAAACGCAGAAGAAAGCAAGAAATAAACGAAAGGTGAAAGCGAGGTAGAAGATGGACCTGACAAAATTTTTAGGGCAGGACACGCAGGAGCAGTCCACCCAGCGGTTATCGAAAGAAGAATATGCCGCACAGAAAAAGCAGGAGAGGGAAGAAATCTGGGGTATGATCGATGGAAAGGCACAGGAGGTCTTCCAGAATGGGGACTCCTTAAAAGGATTCCTTGATTTTATGGGACAGTGCAAGCCGCAGAGGACAGACAACCTGTTCCTGCTTTATGCACAGAATCCGGAGATCCGGCAGGTCAAGACCTTTGAAAAATGGAAGGAAGAAGGTAAGGTAGTCAAGACCGGAAGCAAGGGATACAACTTCATTGTCGGACAGGAATATGAAAAGGACGGTGTCATCCAGCAGGGGTACTCCATCCAGAAAGCCTATGACATCAGCCAGATCCGTACCAAGCAGCCGGAAGAGGCAGAGCCAAAGCCGATGGACCAGCTGATGGAAGCACTGCTGACCGACAGCGAGGTACGGATTCAGATTGCAGACCACCTGCCGGATAAGGTACAGGCACAGTATATCCCGAACAAGCGGACGATCTATGTCCGAAATGGCATGAGCGAAAATGCAACGTTCCATTCCATCAGCCGGGAGCTGGCCTGTGCATCCCTTGACCATCACGATGGAAGCTACAGCCGGGCAGGGGTATCGGCACAGGCCTATTGTGCGGCGTATGTGACAGCACAGAAATACGGCGTGGATGTCTCCGGTTTTTCCTTTGACAAGGTATGCCAGATGCAGGCATTCGGACAGAAAGATCCGAAAGAACTCCGCTCCTTTATCCAGGATGTAAAGAGTGCAGCCTATTCCATTGGCAAGCAGGTAGACCGCAACCTTGGCAAAAGCGAGCAGGAATTTATGACCGATGAATTTGCCATCCCGGAGGAAAAAACGGAGAAACCTGCCAAGAGTAAAAAGTCCCCGGAACGCTGATAAAAAGGGGCTTTTCCGGCTCTTTTGCAGTAGCTTTCCGGGAGGAAGTGTGGTATGTTGTGGTTGAGAAAAAAGAGGAAAAAAGGAGGCTCGCCTATGACAAGAATGCGATATGTAAAGATGGACCGGATCATGAACCACATGCTGATCCATGCACTCCGGGAAGTGTTCCGGCAGGAAAAAAAACAGGGGCTTCCGGTGGATACCACACGGGATCTGGTTCTGAAGCTGGCAGAGCAGGAAGAGGGAAAGCTCTACCTGACAGAAGCCGAACACAGCAAATCCGTGGAAGCCTTAAACCAGCTCCGGGACACATACCTGAAAAACGGACGCTATTCCGATGGGATCGACAGCGTCCTGTTAAAGATCATGAAATCCAGATACCGCCCATACCGTGGAAGGGGAAGATGAAGAAAGGATGTGGTACAAATATACAGAAATATGACACAAGAAAGAATAGAAGCCATGCGGAGAAGATATCCGCCGGGAACCGAGGTCACGCTTAACAGCATGGAGGGGGAGAGCCACATGCCACCCGGCTTAAAAGGTAAGGTGGATATGGTAGACGATGCAGGGCAGATCCACGTAAACTGGGAGAATGGAAGCAGCCTTGCCCTCGTTCCGGGAGTGGACAGCTTCCACATTACGGACCTGCCAAGAGCAGAGAGGCCCAAACAGCAGCCATCCCGGTAACAAACAGCCGGAAGTCAGACTGGGTGATTTGGCTTGCCGGACTGCCTGTCATCTGGTGGGTAGCAATCCTGCTTGCGGATGCCATCCAGCCGGGCAGGAATCTTTTCGAGCTGATGGAGGTTCTCACAGAAAAGCTGAACCATCCCTTCCAGTTTCATTATACGGAATATACCATCAAGTCGATGCTGGTCTGCACGTTACTTTACGCAGCCGGGATCGGCATTTTTTATTCCAGTCAGAAGAACTACCGCAGAGGGGAAGAACATGGCTCTGCCAGATGGGGCGATGCCCGGCAGATCTGTAAGAAATATAGCCAGAAGCCGTACTCCCAGAACATCCTGCTGACACAGAACTTCCGCATTAGCCTTGACACCCACAAGCACCGCAGATGTCTCAACATTCTCGTAGTGGGAGGCTCCGGTGCAGGAAAATCCAGAGGCTTTGCCCTGCCAAACATCATGCAGTGCTGCTGTTCGATGGTCATCACCGATCCGAAAGCCGAGCTGCTCCGAAAGACAGGCGGTCTGCTGGAAAAGAAAGGATATGAGGTGCGTGTCTTTGACCTCATCAATCCCGACACATCTTTTTGCTACAATCCATTCGAGTATGTCCACGATGACAAAGACGTGCTCCGTCTTATTTCCAATCTGATACAAAACACCACACCCAAAGGTTCCCAGTCCTCCGATCCCTTCTGGGAGAAGAGCGAAACCGCACTGCTTCAGGCACTGATGCTGTATCTGCTCCACGAAGCTCCGCCGGAAGAACAGAACTTCGCCATGATTATGGAGATGTTAGGCTCGGCACAGGTAAAAGAAGAGGACGAGGACTACGAGTCCCCTCTGGACATTTTGTTTGACCGTCTGGAGATGCGGGACCCGGACAGCATTGCCGTCAAGCAGTATCACATTTACAAGCAGGCGGCAGGAAAGACGGCCAAGTCCATCCTGATCAGTGTAGGTGTCCGGCTGGCAGCCTTCAATCTGCCGCAGATCGCCAAGCTGACCAATACTGATGAACTGGATCTTTCCAACATGGGAGAAAGAAAAGTTGCCCTTTTCTGCTGTATCCCGGATGCAGACACCTCTTTGAATTATCTGGTAGGCATGATCTACAGCCAGCTTTTCCAGACGCTTTATTACATGGCAGACCGTGTGCATGGCGGTGCCCTCCCGGTTCCGGTCAACTGCATCATGGATGAGTTTCCAAACGTATCCCTGCCAAATGAGTTTGAGAAGATCCTGGCAACCTGCCGTTCCCGTTCCATTTACTGCAGCATCATCATCCAGAACATGAGCCAGCTAAAGGCTCTGTTCAAGGACTCCTGGGAAAGTCTGGTGGGCAACTGCGATGAGTTTTTGTACCTGGGCGGCAATGAAAAAGAGACACACAAATATGTATCAGAATTACTGGGGAAAGAAACCATAGACACCAACACCTACGGGCAGACCAAAGGAAAATCCGGCAGCTACTCCACCAACTTCCAGCAGAGCGGAAGGGAGCTGTTACAGCCGGATGAAGTCCGTATGCTGGATAACCAGAATGCACTTCTGTTTATCCGCGGGGAGCGGCCCATACTGGATGCCAAGTATGACCTGATGAAGCATCCCAACATCCGGTATACCGAGGACGGAGGTGCCGGCCCGTTCAATTATGCGAAAGCACCGCTGGCGCATGATGATTTTACATTTGACGAAACAAGATATGACGATTACGAACTGCTTCTGGATGAGGACATCATCGGGGAGCTTTTTTGATGGGAGGAATGCCAATGAATTTACTGAAAAATAAGAAACACACAGAAATCAGGAAAGAGACCGCACCGCTGAAGATGAAGAGAGGGCAGAAGAAACTGTTTGCTCTGTATGCAGTCATGGTACTGTCGATCTGCATTGGGGCGACCTGCGTTTATGCCGCAGGCGATCCGCTGACCGTAGTCAATAACCTGTCCACGTTTATCTTTTCCCTGATCCGCGCCATTGGCCTGATCCTGCTGGGATTTGGTATCGTGCAGGTCGGTCTGTCCTTAAAGAGCCACGATCCAAGCCAGAGGGCAAACGGATTTCTGACACTGGCAGGCGGTATCATCATTACCTTTGCAAAAGAGATCCTGGACCTGATCATGGGATAGGAGAAGAGTCCAGAAGGGGAGCCATGCGAAATGCCGGCTCCCTGCTCACTTTTGAGGATGGGAGGTGAAACTGTTTGAGTGATAACTGGATCGTACAGAATCTAAATTCTGCCTTGCAGACCTGGAGCGACAAGCTGGCTGAAATCTGGACACTGCTGACGCAAAGCCCGGAGAATTTCAAGGGCGGGGCAATCTGGAGCGTGATGACGAACATCAACGGTGGACTGAAAGCCATCGGGTACGGCCTGCTGGTTCTGTTCTTTGCGGCGGGGCTTGTGAAAACCTGTGGGAGCTTCACGGATATGAAAAAGCCGGAACACGTAGTGAAAGCCTTTATCCGTTTTGCACTGGCACAGGGAGCCGTTATGTCCGGCATGGAGCTTCTGACTGCGATCTTTTCCATTGTGCAGGGCATCGTGACAAACATCATGTCCCACTCCGGGATGGCAGGGGGAACCGTAACGGAACTGCCCTCGGAGATCGTGGACAAGATCGAAGCGGTCGGGATGCTGGAATCCATCCCTTTGTGGATCGTAACCCTGTTAGGCAGTCTGCTAATTACCGTGCTTTCCTTTGTAATGATCCTGACCGTATATGGAAGAATGTTCAAGCTGTACATGTACACGGCCATCGCACCGATTCCATTGGCAACCTTTGCCGGGGAGCCAACCCAGTCTGTAGGAAAGAACTTTATCCGTTCCTACGCCGGGGTATGTCTGGAAGGAGCCATCATCGCACTGGCCTGCATCATCTTTTCGGTGTTTGCATCAAGTCCGCCGGCCATCGGGGACACCAGCCTGTCCGCCGTGACCATTGTCTGGAATTACGTCGGGGAACTGGTATTTAACCTGCTGGTACTGGTCGGGGCAGTCAAGGCATCCGACCGTATCGTAAAAGAAATCATGGGATTATAGGAGGCGAAAAAAATGGAAGAACCAAAGACACTGAGCTACGACTGGCAGTATGGCCGGGAGGAATTATTTCTCAGGGTAGACAGTTACATGAGCGATGACAATCTCTATATCGGGCTTTACCATATGGAAGATGGATACCCGGAAAGCTTTGCAGACCTTACGGTAAACCTGCCTTTTGCTCCGCTGGGCGGTATCAATGAAGCCTATATCGACCACAATTTCAGTAAAGAAAAGCTTCGTTTTATAAAGCAGCATAAGCTGGGAACGATACAGCCGGATACCGCATCCTCCGGTTACTGCATTTTCCAGAGGGTTGCATTCGACCTGAAAAAACTGGCAGAGCTTGATCCGGAAGGAACAAAAAGATTTATGGAAAGAAATGGCATCCGGCAAAGGGATGTACCAAAACAGAAACAAAAGAAAAAACAGAGATTACAAAGAGAAAGGTAGAAAACAACATGGAAGTGAAAATGAATAAAGAAATCCGAGACTATCAGGAGTCAATGTTCTGGGGCTTAAGCTTCCGGCAGTGCTTATTTTCGGTACTGGCGATCCTGGCAGCCCTTGGAATCTATTTTGTCACCCGGAAATATGCCGGGGAACAGGTAACCGGATGGCTGTGCATCCTTGGGGCGGCTCCCTTTGCAGCCTGCGGCTTTTTTCGTTACCACGGCATGACGGCAGAACAGTTTGCATGGGTAGTCATTAAATCGGAACTGCTGTACCCGAAGCGGCTGGTATTTAAGTCGGAGAACCTGTACTTTTCCTGCATGGAAGAGAGCCTGCGGCTGGGTGAGAAAATGATGGGAAACGGAGCGGAACTTCTGGAAAAGAAGCGGACGAAACAGAAGAAACCAAAGAAGCGAAGAGGAAGGGGTGATGCCTTTGATTAAAACCCTGAGTCAGACACTGAAACAGGACAAGGAAAAATTTAAAGTACCGAAGTCTGTCCAGCAGGCCATCCCGATTCGCAAGATCTGGCCAGATGGTATTTTTCAGGTGGAGAGCAAGTATTCCAGGACATTCCGGTTTACGGATATCAACTATTCCATTGCCAGTAAAGCGGACAAGACGGAAATGTTCCTGGACTACTCTGAACTTTTAAATGCACTGGATTCTGGCTGTACGGCGAAGATCACCCTGAACAATCGTAAGATCAACAAGGAAGAGTTTGAGCAGTCCCTGCTGATCCCGATGAAAGGGGACGGTCTGGACGAGTACCGGAAAGAGTACAATGACATGCTCCTTTCCAAGATCTCCGGTACCAACAACAGTATCTACCAGGAACGCTATCTGACCATCAGCGTCCACAAGAAAAACATCGATGAAGCCAGAACCTATTTCGCACGTGTGGGAACGGACATCATCACCCATCTGGCCAAGCTGTCCTCTATTGGGGAAGAGCTGGATGCAGAGCAGAGGCTACAGATCTTCCGGGACTTTTTCAAGGCAGACGTTCCGCAGAGCTTTCCGTTTGACATGAAAGCCTTTGCGAAAAAGGGACACAGCTTCAAGGACTGGATCTGCCCGGACACGATGGAGTTCCACAACGACCATTTCAAGCTGGGCGAGCAGTACGGCAGAGTCCTTTTTATGGAAGATTACGCCAGCTATGTAAAGGATGAGATGATCTCCGAACTGTGCAGCCTTGGCAGGAACCTGATGCTGTCCATTGATATCATCCCCGTACCGACAGACGAAGCGGTGCGTGAGATCCAGAACCGACTGCTGGGCGTGGAGACAAACGTCACCAACTGGCAGAGACGCCAGAATGCCAACAATAACTTTTCAGCCGTAGTTCCCTATGACATGGAGCTGCAGAGAAAAGAGACCAAGGAAATGCTGGACGATCTGACTACCAGGGACCAGAGGATGATGTTCGGTATCCTGACAATGGTACATATGGCAGAAAGCAAGAAACAACTGGATTCTGATACGGAAACCCTGTATTCCATTGCAAGAAAACACCTCTGCCAGATGGCAACCCTGAAATGGCAACAGGTCGATGGACTGAATACCGTCCTGCCGTATGGCCTGCGGAAAATCGATGCCGTGCGAACCCTTACCACAGAGTCCACTGCCGTCTTGATTCCGTTCCATACACAGGAGATCATGCAGCCGGGCGGCATTTATTATGGGCAGAATGCAGTCAGCAAAAATATGCTGGTGGCAGACCGAAGGAAGCTGTTAAACGGCAACTCTTTCCGACTGGGTGTCAGCGGCTCCGGCAAGAGCTTCTCGGCAAAAGAGGAGATCGTAGACCTTGCCCTTTCCACGGAAGATGACATCCTCATCCTCGATCCGGAGTCGGAGTTTGCTTCTCTGGTGGAAGCCTTAAACGGAGAGGTCATCCGGATCTCGGCAACCTCGGATACCCATCTGAATGCACTGGATATGGATTCTGCCTATGGCAATGACCGAAATCCTCTGATTGAGAAGTCAGAATTTATCCTTTCCCTGTTTGAGCAGCTCGTAGGAGCCGGAAACCTTTCGGCAAAGGAGAAATCCATCCTTGACCGCTGCACCGCAGATGTGTACCGGGATTATATGAGGGGCGGTTACAAAGGGCAGGTGCCGACCTTAAAGGACCTGTACCGACAACTCATGCTCCAGCCGGAGGAAGAAGCCAGAGGGCTGGCTCTGTCTTCGGAACTGTTTATCAATGGCAGTCTGAACACCTTTGCCCAGGAAACCAATGTCAACACGAAGAGCCGTATCATCGACTATGACATCCGGGAGCTGGGCGAACAGCTGATGCCCCTTGGCATGCTGGTCACACTGGATTCGATTTTTAACCGTGTGATCCAGAACTGGAAGAAGGGAAAAACGACATGGATCTTTGCGGATGAGTTTTATCTGCTGTTCCGCTATGAATACAGTGCGGACTTTTTCTACCGCCTGTACAAGCGTATCCGTAAGTATTCCGGATTTGTAACCGGACTTACCCAGAACGTTGAGGAACTTCTGAAATCCGATACCGCCCGCCTGATGCTGGCGAACAGTGAGTTCCTGATCCTTTTGAATCAGGCCACCACCGACCGGGATGAGCTGGCGGCACTTCTGAATATTTCAGACAACCAGTTATCCTACATCACCAATGTGGGTGCCGGCCATGGTCTGATCCGCTGTTCCGGAAATCTGGTGCCGTTTGAAAATTCGTTTCCAAGAAATACAAAACTGTACCGCCTGATGACGACCAAGCCGGGCGAAGCGTAAGAGCGGGACAAGCCGGGACTGGAGGTGAGAGATGAAGGATATCAAAACCAAAGAAGTTACAACAAAACCAAAGACCAAAAATCCTGCCTCCAGAATCCCCAAGGAGCTGATGCGGACGGCCATACTGGAGAGCAAGGAAAAATCCCAGACCATCGCAAATGCCAGGGACAATGACATGGGAGAACAGTCCCCATCCGAATATGCCAGTGGGAAAGTCACATCCGCAGAGGAATGGGCTGCAAGAAAGACAGGCAGAACTGTAACCAGAGCCGGAAAGACAGCCGCACAGACTTCCTACGAGAAGATCAAACAGAGAGCCGTTGGCAAAAAAGAAGTAGAAAAAGAAGCGGAGAAAGAAACCGCCAGAGGAACAGGGGACACACAGACCGCCGATCCTGCCAGTCGGGAAGCTCAGGAAGCACAGATCCGGGAAGTACAGATCCAGGAAGCCCAGCGGCAAAAGGTGGTTTCAGATGCCGTCAAAACGAAAGAGCAGAAGATCCGGGCTGCCATGGAGACACCAAGAATCCAGAACGGACAGGAGATAGCAGAAATGAAGCAGCTCTCCATCCGAGAACAGAGTCGGAAGAAGGAAGCAAAAGATACAGTAAGGCAGACCACCATCCGTCAGAAACAGCCGGAAACCATTCGGATCAAGGAAAAACCAAGGAAACAGCCGGAGCCGAAAACCATACAGAAGCGTACCATCAAGACGGCTCCCCAGTCTGCGAAGATCAGCGTCCAGCCAGAGCAGAAGCTCCGTGCGACCAGTTCCAACGCCCTGACGGTCCGGATGCAGAAGCAGATGGAACGAAGGGCAGCGAAGCAGGCGGCAAAGAAAGCTGCCATGCAGACTTCCAACAGCGTCCGCCGGATGCAGAAAACGGCAAGGGCAGGGCAGAATACCTTCAAGGCAGCCAAGGCCGCCGTGGAAGCGGCAGCGAAAACCGTGCAGTCCATGATGGCTGCACTGGGAGCCGCCGGAGCGGTCATGGTTCTGCTTCTGGTTATCATGGTCGGGATCATTGGCGGTGCGGCATTCTCTGGAAGCTCAGAGAGCAACGAAGCACTCAGCCAGGAAGTACTTTCCTATACGGCAACCATCCAGAAATACGCCAACCAGTATGGAATCCCCGAATACGTTTCCGTGATACAGGCAATCATGATGCAGGAATCTGGCGGCCGGGGGACCGATCCCATGCAGAGCAGTGAGTGCCCATACAACACCCGGTATTCCAACAGCCCGAATGCCATCCAGGATGCGGACTACTCCATACAGGTAGGAATCCAGTATTATGCGGACTGCCTAAGAGAAGCCGGATGCACCAGCCCACAGGACATGGACAAGCTGAAGCTGTCCCTGCAAGGATATAACTACGGCAACGGATACATAACGTGGGCGCTCCGAAACTACGGGGGCTACAGTGTAGAAAATGCCCTGCAGTTTTCCAATGAGCAGGCAGCTTCACATGGATGGAGTGCCTATGGCGATCCAGAGTACGTTCCGCACGTCCTGCGGTATTATTCCAGCGGAGGATTGTTTGCCGGCCTGTTTGGAGGCAACGGCCAGATTGTATCCGTGGCACTTACCCAGCTTGGAAATGAAGGTGGTCAGAAGTTCTGGTCGTGGTATGGCTTTGACAGTCATGTGGCATGGTGTGCCTGCTTTGCCAGCTGGTGTGGGGATCAGGCAGGACTGATCGAAAGCGGCAAGATGCCGAAGTTCTCCCTGTGCGATGACGGAATCGCATGGTTCCAGAGCAAGGAAAAGTGGAAAAGCCGGGGATATTCCCCAGCACCCGGAACCCTGATCTTCTTTGACTGGAACGGGGATGGAACCTCAGACCATGTAGGAATCGTGGAGAAAACCGAGGGCAGTACCGTATACACCGTAGAGGGAAACTCCAGTGATGCCGTGAACCAGAGAAGCTACGATATCAATAACGGAACGATCATGGGATATGGTATACTTTGAAAATTAAAATAGAATATAAGTTATAACCTATGAAAAGAAATTTGATATGTGTAAGTTGATTTTTTTATTTGATTGAAATTTTAATTTTATATGAAATGAAAAGAACCAGTGAGAGAATCGTTAAATTTCACTCACTGGCTCAATTCGTTTCAAATTTCTCGGACAATCGAGTTTGTCTTTGGCAATCCATGATAATGAGGGGGAGTTTGTGCTGCAAGTAAAAAAGAATTGCCCGGCACTTTATGAGGAAGTGATGGAACTGTTTAACGGGCTGTCAGAAGAACAGGAAAATGGCAAAAAAGGATTTCTGGATAAATATGGCGATCATTACAGCGAGATTGAGACCTCGGAAAAGAACCGGGAGAGATATGAATACAGGAAATGTCAGTCATACAGCGATCCGGACGGGATAAAAGGACTTCAGGAAGAACCCCCTCATGTTGCAAGTGTAGGAAGGATGTTTCAGGTGCGTATCATGCAGGTCCAGGATGAATTTGGGAATGATATCACACCGTGACTGACGGATTTTTTGGAGAAAGGGAGCAGGAAACAGCAAAAGTCAAAAGCCGGGGATGAACTGGGGAATGACATACAATGGGCAGGCCTTGTGTCAAGCAGATCGTTGACAGCAGAAGAAATGCTGGAATACAAAAGACAGCATTGGACTGTAGAGAACCGACTTCACTATGTATTGGATGAAACATTTGGTGAGGATAAAAGTACGATAAAAAAGGGGAAAAATACAATGTCTACCTTGCGCAAATGTAGCTACAACATA
>ENA-OPAQ01001590-OPAQ01001590.1-human-gut-metagenome-genome-assembly--contig:-NODE-1590-length-13728-cov-2.831200_pt1 | contig 13728 bp, 10 predicted proteins | sample MGYA00241058_ERZ501432 | MGnify/ENA primary metagenome ERZ501432 (study PRJEB25962, sample SAMEA2042570) | human gut metagenome | biome: human gut; feature: human-associated habitat; material: faeces... | reverse complement strand
GCTACCGGAGAAAAAGATTATGTAATGACATGGCAACACAAATAGAAATTCCAGTTTAGAAGAGAGTTTAAATCTCAGCATTACCCCCTTCAACTATGGCACCTGCAATACAGCTGTGCACTACAAATAATGGTTAAGGTAACACCATGTAATGTGTACTCTGCTCAGGCAGCTATCAGCAATAAATAAGAGTACGCATTCTTTGGAGAAGGTTTTTTGTGTGTCTGCAGAAAAGAAAGTATTGTAAGTGGAATTGCATGTTCTCTATTTTCATATCTGGAATAAGTGCGCTGGTTTACATTCAGCAGCTTTGCAATATATTCCTGTGTATAATCGGAATCTTCTCTCAAATCTCGGATTCTTTGAATATTCATTTAAATGCCCCGTTTGCTTTTGTTCATAAAGAAACTAACATATGAAAATCGGTGTTATTTTTGTTTAGCAACGACTTATCGGCTTGATACTTGTCAAACTAAATGGTAAAATTAAACCACACTAGGACAGGTCTACCTTGCTGTATGTAACCCAATCCTAAGACTAAAGCTTCGGAGGAGCGTGTAAAATATGCAGGAATTAAAAAAGCTTCCAGTCGGTTTTGAGAACTTTCAGGAAATTCGGAAGTTAGACTTTTATTATGTGGATAAAACAAAATTGGTAGAGCAGCTTCTTGAAAATTGGAGTAAAGTGAATTTATTTACCAGACCACGCCGATTTGGAAAAACCTTAAATATGAGTATGCTTAAGAGCTTTTTCGAGATTGGAACAGACACAGCATTATTTGATGGCCTTTATATTTCGCAGAATGAAGAACTTTGTAAGGAATATATGGGAAAGTATCCTGTTATATTTCTGTCTCTCAAAGGTGTAGATGGACTAACATTTGAAGAAGCACGGTCTGCCCTGTGTGAGTTGATTGCTGGCGAGGTGAGACGATTTAAGTTCTTGCTGAACAGTAGCAGACTGGACAATGACGAAAAGAATATATATCGTGATTTGATTTCACTTCAAGGGGAACAGGAAACTACTCTTGCAACGAAGCTGAAATTCTCACTTAAGAAAATTTCAGAACTTTTATATCAACACTATGGTCAGAAAACGATTGTTTTGATCGACGAGTATGATGTTCCACTCGATAAGGCCTTTCAGCATGGCTATTATAGAGAAATGGTGACACTTATTCGTGGATTGTTCGGTGAAGCACTTAAAACAAATGATTTTCTACAGTTTGCTGTATTAACAGGATGCCTTCGGGTTTCCAAAGAGAGCATCTTTACTGGCTTGAATAATTTTAAGGTTTATTCGGCAGACGATGTTCGATATGATGAAGAATTCGGCTTTACGAATGAAGAAGTAAAAAAATTGCTGGAAGACTACAATCTGCAGAAGCATTTCACAGAAGTGAAGGAATGGTATGATGGCTATCGTTTTGGTAATGCAGATATTTATTGCCCATGGGATGTAATCAATTATGTTGACGATTTGGTAAGTGAGGCTAAATCGCAGCCAAAGGCATATTGGATTAACAGTAGTGGAAATGATCTTGTAAAACGATTTATCGACATGGCAGATAAAACTACAAAGGATGAAATCGAACAATTGATTGTGGGAGAGGCAGTCGAAAAGAGAATCCGTTTGGATCTGACCTACGATGAGATTGATAACAGCATTAATAATTTGTGGAGTGTTCTTTTTACAACCGGATATCTCACAAAAAATGGTGATGTAGAAAATGGGATGTATAGATTGATCATTCCAAACAAGGAAGTCAGGGAAGTCTTTCTTTTACAAATCCGTGACTGGTTTGACCAGGTAGTTGCGAATGACCACGCATCTACGGAAAAAATCAACAGGGGTTTTCTTGAAGGAAAGACAGATGACATCCAGCGGGAACTTACAATGTTTCTTGGCGAAACAATCAGCGTTTTAGATACGAAAGCAAGAAACGAAGAAAAAGAGATTTTTTATCATGGTATTCTGATCGGTATTTTAAAAAATTATTCGGGCTGGGCGGTTAAATCGAATAGAGAATCTGGTGATGGATATGCAGATATTTTGCTTAAGCCTAAGAATCCAGATGTTGGAATCGTGATAGAACTGAAATACGCACATTCCATGAATGAACTTGACAAGGCGTGTGAACGAGCTATGGAGCAGATTAAGAATCACAGATATGACGCAGAACTCCGTGAGGATGGACGAAACGATCTTCTTGCATACGGAATTGCATTCTGTAAAAAACGTTGCAAAGTCGTAGTTGAAAAACTATAAAATACAAAAATCAGCACTGTTTCCATCGAGGAAGCTGTGCTGATTTGTTGATTTTTCAGGGTAAAGGAAAAAATGATTATAGACAGATCAAAACAACAGAAAAATCTTCTGGAAATGTTACAGGAAAAAAATGAATACATCAGTGCTCCATGCAATGGCAATGGAATCTGCGGAAAATGTATTGTGCGGTACAAAAGCGGAGCAACAGAACCGACGAAGCAGGATAGAGAGTTTTTATCGGAAAAGCAGTTGGAGCAAGGCTATCGTCTGGCATGCCAGTCATATCCAACGGAAGAATACAAAGTTGAAATTCCGGAACTGGAAGAAACGATAGAAGTCCTTTCGCAGTGGGAGAATCAGAGAACAGAAGAAATTCTGAAAAATACAGCAGAAGGAACGGCAGAGAAAACAGAAAATGCAATTTATGGAATCTGTATCGACATCGGCACCACGACTTTGGCAGCCTTGTTAGTGAACCTGAAAACCGAAGCGGACTGTCAGACCGCAGTATCGGTCAATCATCAGAGAACCTACGGTGCAGATGTGATTTCAAGGATAGATGCCTCTAACAATGGGAAAAAATGGGAGATGCAGCGCTGCATCCGGCAGGATTTACAGAAGCTGGTCGGTGAACTTGCAGAAAAAGAGGGAATCCATGTGGCACAGATACAAAGGATCGTGATTGCAGGAAACACAACGATGTGTCATCTGCTTCGCGGATTTTCATGTGAGACACTGGGAGTGGCGCCTTTTCTGCCAGTTGACCTTTCATGGATGGAAGGCAGTGCTGCAGATTTTCTTGGAATGAAAGAATTGGATACAAAAGTTGTGATTTTGCCTGGGATTTCAGCGTTTGTAGGGGCTGATATCATGGCTGGCATTGCAAAAATGAATATGCACAGATCCGAAGGATATCATTTGCTGCTGGACATTGGAACGAATGGGGAGATGGTGCTTGGAAATTGCCATCATATGTATGTGACGTCCACGTCTGCGGGACCGGCGTTTGAAGGCGGAAATATTTCCTGTGGCATGGCGGGCATTCCGGGAGTAATCTCACATGTTTTCATGGAGGAGACAGGGAAAGCCGGATTTCAGGTGATCGGTGAAACAGATGGAGAAAATAAGAAACAGCAGGCGATCGGAATCTGCGGAACAGGTATGATCGATCTGGTGTATGAACTCCGGGAGCATCAGATGATCGATGAACATGGAACATATTCGGATCTTTATTTTGACACCGGATATGAACTGGCAGAAAAAGTAAAATTCACACAGAATGACATCCGGGAACTTCAGATGGCAAAAGCGGCGATCCGCGCAGGAGTGGATATTTTAGTAAAAAAGGCGGGTATTGCGTTTGACGAAGTGGACAACTGTTATCTTGCAGGTGGATTTGGAACAAAGATAGATATCAAAAAGGCGGCAGGGATTGGCCTGATCCCGAAAGAACTGGAGATGAAAACGATTCCGGCCGGAAATACAGTTCTTGCAGGGACAAAAGAGGTTTTACTTAGCAGAATTTCAAAAGAAGAACTTGAAAAAATCCAGACCATGGCAGATGTCATCAATCTGGCAGAAGAAAATGATTTTGAGGAGATGTATCTCTCTTACATGGATTTTTAAGTAAACGACAGATAAAAATTCTTGTATTGAAAAGAAAAAATAAGTCTGTTATCATATAGTATATGGTATGTACGGAAGAAAAAAGATTTTGACAGGTGGCTGAAACCACTACAAATGGAGAAGGACTGGCACAAAGGTTTATGACAAGAAAACATACAATATTAGTTGTGGATGATGCAAGACATAACAGGACTGCATTGCGGGAAATTTTAAATGACAATTATATCGTGCTTGAAGCAGAAAATGGACAGAATGCATTAGCAGTTTTAGAGGAGAAGTATCAGGCGGTAACTGTGATCATTCTTGACCTGATCATGCCGGACATGAGCGGACTGGAACTCTTAGAAATTTTTCACAAAGATGTAAGATATCAGAATATACCTGTGATCGCGATGTTGAGAGGCATCAATGATGAGATCGAGTGCAAGTGTCTGGAATACGGAGCATGGGATTTTATGCGGAAACCTTATGATCCGATGATCGTGCGTTTTCGTGTAAAGAATGTGATCGAGCGCAGTCAGATGAGAGTGGATGATGAATTAAAGTACCGTGCGGAGTATGATGGACTTGATAAGGACAGCAAATGGAAAGATACCGGCATTTTGAACAAATCAAAGTTCTTTTATAATACGAGAAATATGCTGAATATTTTCGGTACGGAAGATTTTGTGTTCATCAGGATCGATATTGAAAAATTCCAGCTGATCAATTCCTTTTTTGGAATGGATGAGGGTGATAATTTATTAAAGTATATGGCAGATTATCTGCAGAATGTGGAAAAAGAATATCGTTATATTACTTATGGAAGAATTGAGGCAGATATTTTTGCGGTATGCTTTTCTTATGAAAATGAGAAAGAGATCACAGACTTTGTGAAGAAATTCACGAATCAGATGGAAAAATATCCTCTGGATTTTGATATCACGCCTTTCTTTGGGATATATCTTGTGAAAAACCGTGATCTTTCCATCAACGAAATGTATGACAAAGCCAATCTTGCATCCAAAAACTGTAAGGGAAATTATATCCAGAACTATTTCTTTTACACAAAAGAGATGAGCGAGGAGATCATCAAGGAGCAGCACATCATCAACAATATGAAGAATGCGCTGAAGAACGAAGAGTTTGTGCTGTATTTGCAGCCCAAATATGAACTTCAGCGAAATTCCATTGCAGGAGCAGAGGTTTTGGTGCGATGGATCACAGCAGATGGCAGGATGATATCGCCGGGAGAATTTATCCCGGTATTTGAGCGGAACGGTTTTATCCTGAAGCTGGATCAGTATGTCTGGGAAAAGACATGCCAGCTGCTTGCGGGATGGAGAGATGAGGGAAGAAAAATATTTCCGGTTTCCGTCAATATTTCGCGTGTAAGTCTTTATAATCCAAAAATTGTGGATGTGATCTGTGGACTGACAGAAAAATACAATATTCCACCGGAATGGCTGCAGTTAGAACTGACAGAGAGTGCATATACAGGAAACCCAAAAGCAATCAAAGAGATGATGGAACAGCTTCAGAAAAAAGGTTTTTCTATTTTGATGGACGATTTTGGAAGTGGTTATTCCTCGCTGAATGTACTAAAAGATATTGCGGTTGACGTCCTGAAAATTGATATGAAGTTTCTGGATGGCTCCGGAGATGATGGCAGGAGTGAAAACATTCTGGCATCGGTAGTCTGCATGGCAAAGTGGCTGAACATGCCGGTCGTAGCTGAGGGTGCGGAGCGCAAAGAGCAGGTATCGTTTCTGCACAGCATCGGATGCGAATATGTGCAGGGATTTTATTTTGCAAGACCAATGCCGGTAAAAGAATATGAAAAGCTGTTGTATGAACAGCCATACTTTAAAGATGATGAGACAAGGAGAACATCGAACGATACAAATGCCATCTGGACGGCGAATATGCAGATGGAAATGATTTTCTCCAACATGATGCAGGCAGCCGCAATTTATGAGTACAGCGACGGAAATATTGAAGTGGTGCGTGTAAATGACGCTTATTTTGACATGTTTGGTTATCATGACACAGACCGTGTGCACAAAGAGATTGAGGGATCCATTGATCATGTTGACAGAGAAAGGTTTATGGATACTTTTGCACAGGTTGTGGAAAATCAAAGCACTGCGGAATGTGAAGTGAAACGTTTTCTCGAGTCTGGCAGGGAAATCTGGATCAAGCTCCGCCTGAAGTATATTAACAGGGTAGGGGAACGCCATATTATTTTTGGCTGCATTGATGATATCACGGTCCAGCGGGAGATGGACAATGAACTTGCAAAGTACCGTCTTGCACTGATGGAAGAAGAGGTAAACGAGAAAACCATGCTTGTCGTGGATGATATGGAGATTAACCGGGCATCGCTGGAGAGTATTTTTGAAACAGATTACCGTATCCTGCAGGCAGGAGATGGGGAAGAAGCACTTCGTATTTTAGAGGAACAGAATTATAAAGTGGATATGATCCTGTTAGATCTGATGATGCCTGGCATGAATGGACAGACTTTTATGCAGGAAAGGAAGAATGATCCAAGGATCTTAAATATTCCGGTGGTGATCATCACAGCGGATGATACAACAGAACAACAGGTATTGACGATGGAATTAGGTGCAAGCGATTACATTGTAAAACCGTTTATTCCGGAGATCGTGTGCAGAATGTCTGGGATTCCACAAGGCGAAAAAAAGAAGTTCTGCAGGAGCATCAGAAGTAGTGGATAAGCAAAAAAAACTGCGTGTGTTTTATTCAGATATCAGTGCCTTGCGTGACAGATCAGATCAACCACAGTTGTGGGAGTTTTTGTGCTGCGCCAGACAACAGAAAATAAAACAATGTAAAAATGAAGATGACAGGCTTCGTGCCTTTGGGGCAGGTTTGTTATTGGAATACGGTCTGCGGCAGTATGGTTACACGCAGACAATACCTGTGGGATCGCCTGCTGCAGCAGAGTGGGAGCAGACCGGACAAACACGGTCTTTGCAGCAGGTAAGATTCGTTTATGGTGAAAATGGGAAGCCGTATCTTGGGACAGGACAGGGAGAACGGCTTCCGCTTATGTTTAACCTCAGCCATTCGGGCATGTATGTGGCAGCAGCTTTTGGCACAGAGGATATAGGTGTGGATGTGGAGCTGATGCGCACCGGAAAACAGAAGATCGCACAGCGTTTTTTTGCAGAAGATGAGAGAAAATATCTGGAAAAATATTGGACAGATGAGGCTTTTACCGGAATATGGACGAGGAAGGAAGCCTATATCAAGGCGGTTGGAACAGGGATCGCAATGTCTTTGGATTCTTTTTCCACGATGGAAGAACAGGTGGGAGAATATTATCTGAAAACATGGAACGTCAAACGGGATGTCTGGCTGTCTGTCTGCCGGAAAGGGAGTGCAATCGAACGCTGTCTGCCGGAGAAAATCGCATTAGAACAGGTGTTTTTATAAGAGACAGATCTGCAGATCATAATGAGAATGGTACAGGATCAGTACCGATAGAGATGGAAAATGGAGGTTGGGATTCATGTATGACGAGTTGACCGAACAGGACATAAAAAAAATGGAAGAAGAGATTGAGTATCGGAAGCTGGTTGTGAGAAAAAATGCGCTGGAAGCAGTCAAAGAGGCACGTGCACATGGCGACCTCAGTGAAAATTTTGAATACCATGCAGCAAAAAAAGACAAAAATCAGAATGAGAGCCGTATCCGTTATCTGGAGAAAATGATCAGGACAGCAAAGATTATTTCTACGGATTCTGCGGATGATGAAGTCGGAATGAACAATACCGTTACGGTCTATTTTGAGGATGATGACGAGGAAGAAACCTATAAAATTGTCACAACCATCCGCGGCAATTCCCTGAAAAATCTGATCAGTAACGAATCGCCGCTCGGAAAAGCATTGTTGGGACACAAAATAGGTGACCGCTGTGAAGTAAAAGTAAACGATAACTATTCCTATTTTGTGGAGATACGAAAAATCGAGAATACGGTGGATGATGGAACGGATAAACTGAGAAGTTTTTAATATATAAGAAAGAAGATTGAGGAACAAAAAGATGAGATTAACAGAATTATTAAACAAAGATGAAGTGACGATTTCCTGCGAGCTTTTTCCACCAAAACAGGGTGCGCAGCTGGAAAATTATAAAAATATCGTAAAAGATATGGCGGCATTAAAGCCGGCATATATGAGTGTCACTTACGGCGCAACAGGTGGAACATCTGATTATACGGTAAAGCTAGCAGAGGAAGTACGTAACAATAACATTCCGGCGTTGGCACATCTGACCTGTGCCTCTTCCACCAGAGAAAAGGTGGCATCTGTCATTGAGGAGTTAAAGGCAGCAAATATCGAGAATATCCTTGCACTCCGTGGCGATATTCCTGCAAATGCAGATTTTCCGCTGCCGGATCAGTACAAGCACGCAAGTGAACTGATCGCAGATATCAAAGCACAGGGTGATTTCTGTATCGGTGGTGCATGCTACCCGGAAGGACACCCGGAAGCAGCAACGATTTTTGAAGATCTCGACCATTTGAAAGAGAAAGTGGATGCAGGATGCGAGTTCCTCACCACACAGATGTTTTTTGACAATAACATTTTATACAATTTTATGTACAAGGCATTAAAAAAAGGAATAGATGTTCCGATTGTAGCAGGCATTATGCCTGTCACCAACGCAAGCCAGATCAAACGTATCACATCTTTGTCCGGCAATATGGTTCCACCGAGATTTCTTGCGATCGTAGACAGGTTTGGAGACAACCCGGCAGCAATGCGTCAGGCGGGAATTGCATATGCAACAGAGCAGATCATTGATCTGATCGCCAACGGTGTCAATCATGTGCATATTTACACGATGAATAAACCGGATGTTGCAGGAGAGATTTTGGACAATCTTTCCAATATCTATGTGAGATAGTGGATGTAAAATGATTGCTTAAAATGTGAAGAAAAATCAATATTTATGAAATGACAGGATACCTCCTGAGCAGATGCGGGTAACAACCCCGAATCTGCCGGGAGGTATTTTTGCGTAATTGAAGAAACAAAGTGCATTTTTCGTGCGGTCTGCTGCATAAAATATTCGTGTGACCATTGTGTGACCGGGGATACCTATAATAACACAAGGATTTATAAAAAATTCAATGGATGAGCGGAGGAGATGGAGAGTGAAGAAAAAATACATGCTTATGGGAATCGCTGCAGTATTGATCCTGGCAACGATGGTTGGCGGAACGCTTGCAGCTCTGAATACAAAAAGTGAAAAGGCAGTGGCAAATATTTCCATTAAGAGTGTGGGAGTCACGGTGATCGGGGATCAGCCTGTGGCACTGGCAGACGGCGGGGAAAAAGAACCGGTTACGATCGTACCGGGGGAAACGATCGTCATGCCGAAGGCAGTACAAAACGATATCCCGGATGGTTATGATGTGTATGTAAAAGTAGTTATTTATCATGCATGGGATACAAAAAGCGGCGGACTTGTGAGTGCAGGGGAGGCGGATGATATCTATGTACATAATCAGGACTGGATCATCGGGTATGAGGATGATGAGCAGACGGTGATGTACTACACAAAGCCGCTGGCTCCAGAGCAGACGACAACAAACTTTATGGACGGAATTCATTTTAAGGAATCTATGGGAAATGGATTTGCAGATGCAGTCTATACGTTAGAATACGAAGTTACGGCAGTTCAGGCGAATAACGCAAAAGATGCGATCGCAGCAGAGCTTGGCGTGTTCCCGGAGTTTGATGAAAATGGAACGATTTTGTCTGTTTCAGAAACAAGATAACGGTTGAAGGAGATTGGATCATATGAAAATAAAAAACATGGCAGCCGTTCTGTTGCTTATTTGGACTTGTGGATTTTCATCGGTGGTCAGTGCGGCGGAAATTCAGACTGTGCAGCTGACAGAGGAAAATCAGCTTGTGTATACAAAAGATAAGACAGAACTTGCCGGTGCTTTTGATGGCATGGCACCCGGAGACAGCAGGACCGTTGTCATTAAAATCGAGAATCAAAACAGTCATAAGGCATCTTTTTTTATTTCGCAGAAGACAACGGATGCTTTGGAAGAAGCAGGAAAAGCGTCTGGCGGAGCATATGAGTTTCAGGTGGAGATCGGCAATGATACCGGAAGGATATCTTTGCTGGATGCAGATGCCGGTGGATATGCGGAAAATGTGGCAAGTGCCGAAGGTTTAGCAGAAATTACAGAATTGAATGAGTATCGTTATATGACAGCTCTGGATCCGGGGGAGTCGGCGGATGTCTATGTGACATTGACTTTAGACGGCGAGGGCATGGACAGCGCAGATGGAATTGATTATTCGCGTGCAGCAGGTGCGATGGAATTTGAATTCCGGGCGTACTATGCAGACGACAGAAAGCCGGTTGTGATCACAAATTATGTGACGGAGTACGGAGAAGACAATGTGGTGACAAAGGTTGTAAAGAAAGTGATTCCAAAGACTGTCACAGAACAGCTTGTTCCACTGGCAAATGGTGTCAGGACAGGAGATCCTCTGACAGTGACGGTATCTGCAGGAGTTCTGGTGGCAGGTATAGTGATTGTTAGTATCGCAGTGAAAAAAAGAAAGGTGGAGCGCAAGTCATGAAAAAAGTAAAAAAAATAATTACGGGCTTTCTTACGGTTTTTATCTTCATGGCGCTGGTGCTTCCGATGACAACGGTGAAAGCTTCGGAAGAGAAAGAAGCGGTGGAAAAAAGAATGTATACAGTGACATTCCGTGCAGGAAATATTGCTTGTTTTGATATAGATAAGATCACTGTTTCCGAAGGGATGGAAGTGACAAAAAATTATATTAAGGTAAAAGTTGCAAAGGGAGATACACTTGCTTTCACAGTGCCTGGCTGGGAAAGTGATGCAGGGCTGACATCATGGTTTTCTAACTGCCTGCACTATGAAAAAGAGGCAGCATATGGGTTGAAAGCTTTTAACGGTGTTGTGGGAACTGTGGTGGAGCGGAATACAGAGTATGTTTTGGATTATAAACGTCTGATCGATCCGGTTTCCTATACGGTGAGTTTCATAGACAGTCAGACAAAGGAACAGATTGCGGCTCCGCAGATCACCTATGGAAATGCAGAGGAAACAATCACGGTCATTCCGGTGACTGTTCCGGATTATACACCGACAGAGAGCAGTAAAATTATAAAACTGGAAAAAGGGAAAGCGAACACGGCAACGTTTGAATACCGCTACACCGGGGCTGTGGAGACAATCACCAGCACGGTGACAAATGTGGTTCCGGGCACAACACGGACAGAGACAGTTGTGAACGAGGTTGAGGAGACGGTCATCGTTCCCGGAACCTCCCAGCCGACAGGATTTACTGCAAATGTAGTAAATAATGCGTCAAATGCAGTGAATGCGCCGGTAGGCAATACAGCAAATAACGTGGCAGATAATAACGCAAATAATGCAGCGGACAATGCGGTAAATGCTCCGGCAGATGATAATGAAGACCAGACCGTAGACGATAGCAATGTTGAAATTCCGGAGGAGCAGACACCGTTGGTGGATGGAGATGGGAATGATGGAGTTGTCGATATCGAAGAGAGCGAGACACCGTTGGCGAACACAACAGAGGATGCGAGTACCGCTTCCGGTGATGTGAACGGGAAAGATGCAGACCTTGCAGCGCAGGAGATCGATGCAGCATCCGTACCTGTGGCAGTGCCGGTGATTGGCGGTATCACGGCAATTTTTGTTGTGGGACTGATTGTTTTCCTTATATATAAAAATAGAAAAAAGTCGAAGTAACCAGGATTTTTAGGTACAGTATTCGACTTTTATAGCAATACATGCATGTTAGACTTACAGGAAAAATCTGGAAATTAAAGCCGGAAAAGAGGAGGAGAACTGCATGCTGACGATTCGTACTCTGGGGAAATTTCAGATAAGGAATGAAGAACATATTGTGAATGAGGAAGAAATACGATCTCCGAAAATGATAAATTTACTGGCGTATCTGATCCTTCACAGAAATCAGACACTGACGTTTTATGACATGGCGGATGCGTTGTGGCAGGAGGAAGAAACGGGAAATCCGGCAGGGGCATTGAAGAATCTGATGTATCGTCTGAGAGTTCTTCTGAAGAAAAACTTTGGAGAAGAGGACTTTATCCTGACCGATCATGGTTCCTATCGCTGGAATCCCAGACTGGAAGTGGCAGTGGATGCAGAACGATTCGAACAAATATTCGAATTGGCAAAGCAGAAACCTATTTCAGAGGGTGAGACAATCCAGAAACTAAAAGCGGCGCTTGCACTTTATCAGGGTGATTTCATGACAAAAGTTGCAGATATGCACTGGGTGATGATGCTGAATACTTATTATCACTCTTTGTATTTAAACTGCGTCCGGTATCTGTGCGAATGTTATGTCCGCGCGAAAAAATATGAGAATCTGGAGCAGCTTTGCAGTCAGGCACTTCAGCAGGAAAGTCTCGATGAAGAGTTATATTGTTATCTGATCAAGGCTTTGGCAGGAAAAAATAAAATTGGTTCTGCCCTGGAAGTGTACGAGAATGCATGCCGGACGTTGCAGCAGCAGCTCGGAATCTGTGAACTGTCAAAATTAAAGGGCGTTTATGACAAATTACTGAGACAGAATAAAAGCGGAAATGTGCAGGGAATTGCACAGGTACATCAGGATATTGCAGAACAGAATCCAGCGGGAGCGTTTTTGTGCGGGTATCCGGTCTTTCGGGAAATTTGCAGGCTTCAGGTGAGAAAGACAGCGCGTTTTGATGAAAATGAATATATTCTGCTTCTGACCTTAAAGGCGGGGGAGTATACCGGAAGCAAGGTCAGTGATGTCAATCTGTTCCGCATCCGCAATGCGATGCCTCATCTTGTGGAGACATTGAAAAAATCGCTCCGTCCTGGGGACGCAGTGGCACAGTTCAGCGATTCGCAGTATGTGATTTTGCTTTCCGCATGTACCTATGAGGGTGGAATGTTGGTCGCAAACCGGATTATTTCAAAATTTTATCAGGACAATAAAATTTACCGAAATCTGAAAATCAAGATCAATATAGAAAAAGTGAAAACAACAGAAAATATTTTAAGCAAATACACCGGATGAAATCTTTGGAAGAGAAAACAGTAGATCAAAGGGCAAAAGCAAGGAGGATTATATGAGATTTGCATCCATTGTAAAAAAAGTTTTAGCATTCCTGCTATGTTTGACGTTGCTGACATCCAATGTGACCGTCACCAATGCGACAAGTGTAGACACCACGGATGTTTTTGCGGAAGTTTCCACAGAGATGTTGAAGGAGACAAAAAATGCAGGGCAGGAAGAGAATGTGTCAGAGGCAGACAGTGATTCGAATGCAGCGGATCTGTCAGACACAGAGAGTAATGTAAGCGGGCAGTATAAGCAATCATCAGATTCAGACGGAACGGGAGATACAGAAAAAGTCAAGAACACAGAGAGCACTGAGGCGACTGAAGCAATCGAGGAGACGGAGAAAACAGAGGAGACAGAACAACCGGAATTAAAAACCGTCTTCGACTATTCCAATGACGCAGTCCGCGTGGTCGTGACACTTTCGAATGAGACCGATCTTCCGGCAGGCGCAGAGCTTGTCGTGGCACCGGTAGCCGTCACAGCAGAAATGGAAGCATCCATCGATAAAGCGATGGAGGGCGAGTCGAAAGAAAAAGAAGAGGTTGTGGCGTATGACATCTCCTTTGTAAAAGATGGAAAAGAAGTGGAGCCCGGGGCAACCGTGCAGGTGCAGTTATCGCTTGCGCAGGTGAAAGAGGGCGATTCGGCGAGCGTGTATCATTTTGATG
>ENA-OPAQ01001588-OPAQ01001588.1-human-gut-metagenome-genome-assembly--contig:-NODE-1588-length-13735-cov-3.139474_pt1 | contig 13735 bp, 11 predicted proteins | sample MGYA00241058_ERZ501432 | MGnify/ENA primary metagenome ERZ501432 (study PRJEB25962, sample SAMEA2042570) | human gut metagenome | biome: human gut; feature: human-associated habitat; material: faeces... | reverse complement strand
GATAGAGATGTAAAAACTAGATTATTTATAGAAAATAAACTAGATGCATTTTAGAGAATGTCATTGTAATAAACTTATGGTTTGATATATTTATTAAAATCGTGTTAAAGAGAGAAACCTCTTTTTTAACACGATTTTTTTTGTTATAAAATTTATATTATATCATTAAAATAATTAATTGAAAAGGGTAAAAATGTAGAAAATACAAGTTGAATATTTTAGAGGTACTCAAGCTTTCTAAGAGATATTAAGATGAAAACAGCTCTAAAAATACAGAGGAGCGGTATCGGATACCTTGGACTGACGAGTTCAAAAGAGTTTAGTTTTAGGAGGATTTTAAAATGTTAAAGAGAGTATTAAATGCAGAGCTGGAGAAAAAAGTGTTTGAGGATGAAATGATGGAGAAACTTAGTGTTGTTCCAGCGGAGTATGAGGTTTACGAAGAATATGCTTCACGGCAAGAGGACTTTGATAGAGATTTCTTCACTTATTGCAACAAAACTCCGTTGCTAGTAGATGCAGATGTAGCATCGTATGACGAGTCAGAGGAAAATGTGGGCGTGCCAAATTGTAAGGAAAAGAGTTTAGAAACATTTATGGCAGAAAGCCAGGAGGAGATTAATAAGAAAAAGCTGGAGGAGGCAAGAATTAAATACCATTATAAATGGAGTACACAGTATATCAGAAAGCTAGAGGAGGAGAATCACAGAATAAGACAAAATAATTGCCGCTTGGCTAAAAGAAACGAACGGTTGGAAGAGAAGAACCAAAATTTGTTAAGCGAGTGCAAAGATTTAAGGAAAGAGAATAAGTCTAAAAAAGAAAAATTGAAAAGACAAAAGCAGGTCTTAAAAAAATACAGGAAGACAGTCTTCAAGAATATTAAGAACGGCAAGTGGGATAACAAAAGAAGCCGTAGACTGATAAGTAAGCAGGATGTGGATGATTTGTTACTGTTATTGTGATTTTTATTGTTACATAAAAGAGGCTGCGGGCTATTAGTCCGCAGCATTGAGAGTCGCGTGAAAGAAAAAATAAAAGGAGAATAATCATAATGAATTTTAGTTTTGTACCGAACCAGGGTTTAATGGTAGATGGAAGATATATAACAGAATTTGATGTAAAGGTGAATCGAATCTTCTATTATATAGAGGAGGATGAGAGTAAAAAGAACCGTATGGAGTATGAGTTAGTGGCAAAAATGTTTGATGGGACAGAATTACCTCCTCGTAGAGTAAAAAAGCTTAATAACCTATCATATTTTACTTTGTGGACGGAGATTATGGATGCCGGATTAGATAGATGGGAAAGGCAGATGCTTTTATTACGTTTACAGACATCTTGTGAGGACGCAAAGCAGGTTAAGATGTATCACATAACTTCCAATGGGTATCAGACATTAGAAGTTGGTAAAGAGATATTTGTTGCCGGTGATTATACATATATGTCAAATCAGGATGGGATACAGCTTGAAGTTGACGAAAATGTTAAACAAATGAAATGGAAAAATAAGGTACGATTAGCAGATAAGAAAAATGCTGATAGAAAAGAAGAAGATTACCTGATGGCATCACCAGGAGCCAGTGAAATCTTATTTACAGCAGTTTTGTTATCAGCTATAAAATTCGTGTTTATAAAAGCTGGTTTTAATCCGGCAGTGTGTATCAATCTTTATGGAAAAACAGGAAGTTATAAGACTGCTTTAACGCAGGCGATGATGTACATGGAAAATCCTTCGCAGTTTATGTGCAGTTTGGTAAATGACCAAAAGAAGATGGCAGTGAAGAAAGTGCAACAGTGTTATGGATTTCCTATGATATTGGAAGATTATCACCCTGCGGCGACCGGTTACGATTATAAGCGGCAGATCTCTATGATGGATGCAGTGGTACGTCACATAGAGAGTAATCCTCAAAGTGCAGTTGTGTTTATTACATCAGAATTTCTCGATGGGGTAGAAAGTTTACAGTCAAGAACCCTTCAGATAGAGGCTCAAAATGTGGATTTGAAAACTCTTACTAAAATTCAGCAGGAGCAGACGATGGCAACTATTGTAATGAATTTTTTGGATAAATTATTAGGGAATATGAAAGATGTAATAGAAACCATTCAGACTCAGTATGAGGCGTTAAGCAGGCATGGAGAGCAGTCTATGCGAATTGAGGAAAGCATAGTCTTTCTTAAAATAACAGCTATTTTATATGGAAAATATGTGGATAACAGTGATAAATTGAAGCTTAAATCTAAGTTGGATAAAGCACTTACACTTCAAAAGGAGAAACAGAAGTTACATTTAGAGCAGCTCAGTATGTCAGAGGAAGACAGGGTCATCAAAGTTGTTTGCGAATTAGTAGATGATAAGGATCTATATAGAAGATGTTCTTATAAAGATAAAGCATTATATAGAGGAGAAGCAAATGAAATGTTGGTTAGTAATAGAGGTGTATTTCTTAGTAGAAAAGCATTAGTTTATGGTCTTAAAAGGTATAATTGTACAGGTATTAGTGTAAAGAAGATTATTTTAGCATTATCGCAGATGGAGCTTTTAGATGAGGACCGTGGAGGAACACATACTACAAAAATACAAAATGTGCGGGCATATTGCATTTTATATAATGAGTTGAAAGAACGGTATGAGGAATTAAGAGGTACAGAGGAATAAGACCGCTGTAGGTAAAATAAAGAGCGGTAATTATATATTATCCTTCTGAAAGATTTATAGGAGACTATGTACCTTCTGATATATGGTTACCTATGAATCTATCATTTATCGAAATCAAGTGTCTGTATAGCTTAAAACGATACAGTCATAAGACAACTCATGATTTCAATACGATGTATAGGAGGTTTTTGTATGAATCAGACAACAAAGCGAAGTAAAGAATTAAAAGAAGTCCATGTAGGCAGAAATGAAGTAGGTAAGTCAGTTACAGGTATTTCTTTAGAAGCCCCAAAGTATTCCTGTATAGAAACAAAACAGGATGGTGTAAAAGTTATTTTGGAGTTTCCAGAATTTGATGAGACAAGGGAGCGGACAGAGGCAGGATACCATCAACTGGAGATTCAAAAAGAAGTAAATAATGTGCTATCTCATACATTAAGGGAGCAGATTAAAAATCATCAGATTTATCATGTAGAAAGGATTTCCTAAGATGGGCGAGAAAAAGAGGGTGCGGATGTTGCTTCGTGTAAGCTCTAATCAACAGTTGGAGGAAGATGGAGACTTAGGTATCCAGAGACAGTTGGTGAAAGAATTTATCGCACAACATGAGGAATGGCATCTGGATTCAAAGGAATACTTTGAGGGAAGTAATAGTGGATACAGTAATGCCGTAGAGAATCGTGATATTTTACAGCAGGCATTGCGAGATGCACAAAGAAACGAGTATGATATTCTTGCAGTCTATAAGGATGACCGAATCGGTAGAAGAATGTGGGAGATTGGTGCATATGTTATGCAGCTTAAAAGCTATGGTGTGGATATATACACGGTAAAAGATGGCTGTATCTCACCAGAGAGTGATGACATTATGGGGCAGATGATGTTAGCTCTGCGTTATGGCAATGCACAAAAGAGCAGTTCTGATACGGGAATGCGTGTCAAAGATACGGCACAAAAGCTAGTACAGCAGGGGAAGTTTGTCGGGGGGAAGGCTCCGTATGGATATAAATTGGAGCTGTCTGGAGAAATCAGTAAGCATGGCAGAGCATTACACCATCTTGTGATTATTCCCGAAAGGGCAAAGGCAGTAAAACATATATACGAGCTTTCTCTTGATAAAGAGTATGGTTCTTCAAAGATTGCCAGAGAACTGAATCTGGATGAGGAATATAAAGAACTTGCTCCATCTGAGGTATGGAGAGGTGGAACGGTAACCAGCATTTTAACGAATCCGATTTATGCAGGTTATACAGCTTATAAACGTAGAGAAAAGAAAGAAAACGGAAAAAGTAAGCGGTTAGATAGTTCTGAATGGATTCTCTCGGAAGAACCAAATCCAGAGCTACAGATTATTAGTCCTGATGATTGGAATTTGGTTCAGATAAAGAGAAAGCAGAGGGGGATGAAGTATCGTACCGCTCCGCAGAATAAAGGTGTAAAGGTTATCGCAAGAAATGAGGGGATGCTTCCCCTCATTGATGTTATTTACTGTGGATACTGTGGCTGCAAATGTACCAATGGGAGCAAATATAACTATTGGACAATTAAAGATACTGGAGAAAGGAGGGCAAGCAGACAGGCAATATATAAGTGCCAGGATGCATGGCAGGGAGTTCCACATTATAAAGTCTATCAATTTAAAGCAGAAAAAATTGAGAAGATAGTGTTTCAGGCGATTGCTGAGTACATAGATAAGCTTCAGGAAAACGAGGATATTTTCGAGCAGATTTCCGAGAATGGACGGAAGGCAAAAAAGGAGAAAGCGAAAGAACTTTCAAGAGAACAGGAAAGACTCAAGCATATCCAGCAAAAGATTTCTGTCATGGAAGATAAGATTCCAGAAGCAATGCTTGGAGAGTACCCTGTACCTGTAGATAAGCTGGTAGACCTGATTGAAAAGCAAAGGCAGGAAAAGGAACAGCAGGAAAAAGTGATTGCAGAGAAACAAAAGGAACTTGACGGAGCAGATGTCTCTTTTAATGAGTGGGATAGTCTGCGTATGCAGATTCCAACATGGAAGGATGTATTTCTGAATGCCGACAATCCTACAAAGCGTGTCCTTGTGAATAAGCTTATTGAAAAAATATCTGTAAAAGAGGATGAAGTTGTGATAAGATTTAAGATAAATATAAACGAGATACGGTCAAAAGCTTTAAAGAAATCCGGAAGTATGGTGCCGGAGAATAAGCTGGAAGATAAGTCAGTTATCTTAGATAGTCTCAAGATTTATCCAAACCCTGAATGAACGATGGTTTCGACGTATCGGGGAAAGGGAAAAGACTTCACCATCACATCATCCACCGCCTTTGACCAAAAGTGGATTAACGGCAAAAACACCTATGATTCCATCAGCAATGTAGTAGATGAAATTTTCAATTCCTACCTTTCAAGACCAGAAGTGACACAGCCAATACTCACACAGTACTGTGACGGCAAGCGGGTAAGCTGTCCGGAGTTTATGAGCCAGTGGGGTTCGAAGGCATTAGGGGATGACGGGCTTTCTGCGATTGAGATTTTAAGATACTATTATGGGGATGATATGTATATTAATGAAGCGGAGACGATTTCAGGAATTCCGGCGTCATATCCGGGATATGAGCTGACAATTGGAGCTTCGGGACAAAAAGTGAGACAAATACAGGAACAGCTCAATGTAATTGCAGGGGACTATCCATTGATTCCTAAAATCAGGGTGGACGGCATTTATGGACCGGCAACGGCAAATTCTGTAAAGATTTTTCAGAAGATTTTCCATTTGCCGGAAACGGGAGTTGTGGACTTTGCAACGTGGTATAAAATTAGCCAGATTTATGTCGCAGTAAGTCGAATTGCGGAGCTGAAATAATTTCTTGCTGACAGAAAATTAGTTATCGGAATTATGCACAAAGCAACATGGTAATAAGGGGGGGAATGGGCGGCGAAAGATAGAAATTGTAGTTTTTCGCTGTTCCTCTCTTGTAATTGCATTCGATGTATGCTAGAATTTGTACAATTTAAGTATTTATGCAAAGAGCGGCAACGTAGATGTCAGTTTTTTTCGCAAGTCTGAAAAGACACGTTCCCGGCCGATTTGTTTGATAAGCATAGTTTTCGCACAATGAGCCGGGGGAACCCGTCTTTTTTTTTGCAAAGAACTGTAATTAGGAGTGACTTACTCCAGTGCTGTTTTTGCATTTTCCTTAATATGCAGTTGCAAATGATTGAATATAGAAAGGAACGTGAATCATGAAGGCATTTCTAATCTTAGAAGACGGAACTGTGCTGACCGGCGAAAGCTTTGGAGCAGCCAGAGAGGTAATCAGCGAGGTAGTTTTTAATACTTCCATGACAGGATATCTGGAGATATTGACAGACCCATCCTACGCAGGACAGTCCGTTGTTATGACTTACCCATTAATTGGTAATTACGGAATCTGTATGGAAGACATGGAGTCCATTCATCCGTGGCCAAAAGCTCTTATTGTAAGAGAATGTGCCAAACTGGCAAGCAACTTCCGTAACGAGATGACATTAGATGAATTCTTAAAGAAATATGATGTTCCGGGAATTTCAGGAATTGATACTAGACATCTGACACGTATCTTAAGAGAGTACGGTGTTATGAACGGAATGATTACAACAAGAGAAGATTTCGACCTGGACGAAGTAGTAAAGCAGTTAAAAGAATATAAAGTACAAGGTGTTGTTCGTGAAGTTAGCTGTAAGGAAAAGAGAGTGCTTCCAGGAGATGGTTTTAAAGTTGCCCTCATGGATTTTGGAGCAAAGAAGAATATTGAGAAGTCTTTAAATAAGCGTGGATGCGAAGTTACGGTTTACCCTGCTTACACAAAGGCAGAAGAGATTATCGCAGCAAATCCAGATGGAATCATGCTTTCGAACGGTCCTGGAGATCCAAAGGAATGTGTGGAGATTATCGAGGAGCTTAAGAAGTTATTTGCTACGAATATTCCAATTTTTGGTATTTGCCTTGGACATCAGCTCATGGCACTTGCCAACGGCGCAGATACAAAGAAGATGAAATACGGACATCGTGGAGCCAACCACCCGGTAAAAGATTTAAAAACAGGAAAGGTTTATATTTCCTCACAGAACCATGGATACATGGTAATGGAAGATTCTCTGAACAGAGATATTGCAGAAGTAAGCTTTATTAATGTAAATGATGGTACATTAGAGGGAGTTCACTATCTTGGAAAGAACGTTATGACAGTACAGTTCCATCCGGAAGCTTGTCCTGGGCCAAACGATTCCGAATTTTTATTTGAAGAGTTTATCAATATGATGGAGGTTGCAAAAGATGCCTAAGAATACCAGTATTAAAAAAGTCCTTGTAATTGGTTCCGGTCCTATTGTTATCGGACAGGCTGCAGAGTTTGACTACGCGGGAACACAGGCATGTCGTTCCTTAAAAGAGGAAGGAATTCATGTTGTCCTTGTTAACTCTAACCCTGCAACAATCATGACAGATAAAGATATCGCAGATGAAGTATACATTGAGCCATTAACACCAGAAGTTATCAAGAAGCTCATTTTAAAAGTTTCTCCGGACAGTCTTCTTCCAACATTAGGTGGACAGGCAGCGTTAAATATCGCTATGGAGTTAGATGAGTGTGGTTTCTTAAAAGAGCACAAAGTAAAGCTTATCGGTACAACAGGTAAAACAATCCGTAAGGCTGAGGACAGAGAAGAATTTAAAGAAACAATGGAAAAGATTGGAGAGCCAATCGCACCAAGCCAGATTGTTACGAATGTAGAAGATGGTCTGGAATATGCGCAGAAGATTGGATATCCGGTTGTTCTTCGTCCGGCATACACTCTTGGAGGAAGCGGCGGCGGAATCGCAGATAATGAGGAAGAATTCGTGGAAATCATCCAGAACGGTCTTCGTTTGAGCCGTGTAGGCCAGGTATTAGTAGAGAAGTCCATCGCAGGATGGAAGGAAATCGAGTACGAAGTAATGCGTGACGGAAATGGAACATGTATTACCGTATGTAATATGGAGAACCTTGACCCGGTTGGTGTTCATACCGGTGACAGTATCGTAGTTGCTCCTTCTCAGACTTTAGGAGATAAAGAGTACCAGATGCTCCGTAATTCCGCATTAAATATCATTGACGAACTTGGTGTAGAAGGTGGATGTAACGTACAGTTCGCTTTAAATCCAGATACATTTGATTATTGTGTAATCGAGGTTAACCCTCGTGTAAGCCGTTCTTCTGCATTAGCTTCTAAGGCAACTGGTTATCCGATTGCCAAAGTTACTGCAAAGATTGCGCTTGGTTACCACTTAGATGAGATTAAGAATGCCGTAACAGGTAAGACATTCGCAAGTTTTGAGCCAGCACTTGACTATTGTGTAGTAAAGGTTCCAAGACTTCCATTTGATAAGTTCATTTCTGCCTCCCGTCATCTGACAACACAGATGAAGGCAACTGGTGAGGTAATGAGTATCTGCACTAACTTTGAAGGTGGTCTCATGAAGGCTCTCCGTTCCTTAGAGCAGCATGTAGACAGCCTGATGCATGGCGATTTTGACAAGTTAAGCGACAAAGAATTAGAAGAACATCTTCATATTGTAGATGACCTTCGTATTTACTGTATCGCAGAGGCACTCCGCCGTAAAGTGAATCCACAGAAGATTCATGACATTACAAAAATTGATTTATGGTTCATCGATAAGTTAAATAACATCGTTGAGATGGAAGCAAAACTTAAGAACGCAGAAGAATTAGACCGTGACCTTTTACTTAAAGCAAAAGAAATGGAATTCCCTGATAAAGTTATCGGAGAGCTTATCGGTCAGAGTGAAGAATATGTAAAGAACTTAAGAAGACAGATGGATATCGTTCCTGCCTACAAAGTTGTTGATACTTGTGCGGCTGAGTTTGCAGCAGAAACACCATATTATTACTCTTGTTTTGGAAGCTTTAATGAAGTAGAAGAAACTTCTGATAAGAAGAAGATTATGGTACTGGGTTCTGGTCCGATCCGTATCGGACAGGGTATTGAGTTTGACTACTGTTCTGTACACAGTGTATGGGCATTTAAAGAAATGGGTTATGAGACGATTATCGTAAATAATAACCCTGAAACAGTAAGTACTGACTTCGATATCGCAGATAAGCTTTACTTCGAGCCTTTAACAGAGGAAGATGTAGAACATATCGTAGAATTAGAGAAACCGGACGGAGCAGTTGTACAGTTTGGTGGACAGACAGCTATCAAGTTAACAGAAAAGTTAAATAAAATCGGTGTTCCAATTCTTGGTACAAGTGCTGAGAACGTAGATGCAGCCGAAGACAGAGAACTTTTTGATGAGATTCTTGAGCAGTGCTGTATCCCAAGACCAAAGGGAGGTACTGTATTTACAAAAGAAGAGGCAATCAAGACAGCCAACGAGATTGGTTATCCAGTATTAATCCGTCCTTCCTACGTACTTGGTGGACAGGGTATGCAGATTGCTATTTCAGATGAGGATATTTCAGAATTTATGGATGTTATCCAGAGATATGCACAGGAACATCCAATCCTTATCGATAAATACCTGATGGGTGTTGAGGTAGAGGTTGATGCCGTATGTGATGGTGAAGAAATCGTTATCCCAGGTATCATGCAGCATGTAGAGAGAGCCGGAATCCATTCTGGAGACAGTATTTCCGTATATCCTGCAAGAGACCTTTCTCCTAAGATTAAAAAGGTTATCGGACATTATACAAAGTTACTGGCAAAGGCTTTACACGTTATCGGTCTTATCAATATCCAGTTCATTGTATATCAGGATGAAGTATATGTCATTGAGGTTAACCCTCGTTCTTCAAGAACCGTTCCTTATATCAGTAAGGTAACAGGTATTCCTATCGTTGACCTTGCAACAAAGGTTATGACAGGAATGAAGTTAAAAGACTTAGGTTACGAGCCAGGACTTCAGCCAGAATCTCCATACTGGGCAATCAAGATGCCAGTATTCTCATTCGAGAAGATTCGTGGTGCGGATATCAGCCTTGGACCAGAAATGAAGTCTACAGGTGAGTGTCTCGGTATTTCCAAGAACTTTGAGGAAGCGTTATTTAAAGCATTCTTAGGTTCTGGTGTAGATTTACCAAAGCATAAGAAGATGATCATGACTGTAAAGGATTCTGATAAGTTAGATGCAGTAGAAGTTGGTAAGAGATTTACAGCACTTGGCTACGAAATCTATGCGACAAGAAATACATGCAAGACATTACAGGAAAGCGGTGTGCCGGCGAAGAGAGTCAATAAGATTGAGGAGTCACATCCAAACCTGCTGGATTTAATTTTAGGACATCAGATTGATCTTATCATCGATACACCTTCACAGGGTATTGAAAGAAGCAAAGATGGTTTTGTTATCCGTCGTCATGCGGTAGAAACAGGTGTGAACTGTCTGACTTCTCTTGATACAGCAAACGCCTTACTTACCAGCTTAGAGTCTTCCTGCCGAGAAGATTTATCTTTAGTGGATATCGCAGAAATTGATAAAGAGATTGAGAGCAAGATTAACGAGGCATAAAAAGGGGAGTGAATCCCTAATATAAATAAATATGTACTCATGGAGTCTTTTATGCATTTACCCTTGCAAAAGATTTCATGAGTACATAGCATAATTGGGAGGATACCAATGGGAAATTATACAAAGCAGGATATTATTCAGCTTGTGGAAGAAAAAGATGTACAGTTTATAAGACTTCAGTTTACAGATGTATCTGGTACCTTAAAGAATGTGGCAATCACAGCCAGCCAGCTTGAAAAAGCATTAGATAATAAGTGTATGTTTGATGGCTCATCTATTGAGGGATTTGTCCGCATTGAGGAATCCGATATGTACTTATATCCAGATCTTAATACATTTGAGATTCTTCCGTGGCGTCCACAGCATGGCAAAGTTGCCCGTTTCATGTGCGATGTATATCGACCAGAGGGCGTGCCTTTCGAGGGAGACAGCCGTTATGTATTGAAAAATGTATTAAAAAAAGCGGCAAAGATGGGATATACTTTTGATGTAGGACCAGAATGTGAATTCTTCCTTTTCCATACGGATGATAATGGACAGCCGACAAATATCACCCATGAAAAGGCAAGTTATTTTGATGTTACTCCATTAGATTTAGGAGAGAATGCGCGAAGAGATATCGTTCTTACATTAGAGAGTATGGGCTTCGAGATTGAGGCTTCTCATCATGAAGTAGCTCCGGCACAGCATGAGATTGACTTTAAGTATGATAATGCATTAGTAACAGCAGATAATATCATGACATTTAAGATGGTTGTAAAGACCATTGCAAAAAGACATGGATTGTATGCGACCTTTATGCCAAAGCCAATTACAGATGTAGACGGTTCTGGAATGCATATCAATATGTCCCTTGAAAAAGATGGAAAGAACATTTTCTTTGATAAGAGCAATCCGATGGGACTGAGCAAAGAATGTTATCATTTCATTGCAGGTCTTATTAAGCATGCTAAAGGTATGTCCTGTATTTGTAATCCTCTTGTAAACTCCTACAAAAGACTGGTTCCGGGTTATGAAGCACCGGTGGCAATCTGCTGGTCATCCATTAACCGAAGTCCATTAATCCGTATTCCGGCATCGAGAGGTGCAGGAACAAGAATCGAATTCAGAAGTCCTGACCCGGCAGCAAACCCATATCTTGTTATGGCACTTTGTCTTGCAGCAGGTCTTGATGGAATTGAGAATGAATTAGAAGCGCCAGAACCAATCGGTAAAAATATGTATTTACTTACAGAAGAACAGATTGCTGATATGAATATTGATGTCCTTCCGGCAACACTTGGAGAAGCCTGTGATGCCTTTGAAGAGGATAAATATATTCAGGAAGTTTTGGGAGAGCATATCAGTAAAAAATATTTGGAAGCAAAGAGAAAAGAATGGCATGAATATTGCAGACAGGTTTCTGATTGGGAAACAGAAGCATATCTTTATAAATACTAACAGCTCAGCTGCCTAAAATATCGACTGTAGATTGAAAAACTGGAATCCTTATGAGGGTGAGTGGAAAGTGTTGAATATTGTTGTTGTGTTTCCGAAAAAGGAAATTGTACTAAAAATGAAAAATGTTCTAATAAAGAATGGCTTTGATGTGTCAGCTGTCTGTGTTACCGGAGCACAGGCAATTCAGGCAGTGGAAAGACTGGAAGCGGGTGTTGTTGTCTGCGGCATCCGCTTTGCTGATATGATATATGATGAATTAAAAGAGTGTATTCCAGATACTTTTGAGATGGTCGTTATTGCCAGCAATGCCCAGTGGCAGGAATATGGAGATGATGATGTCATTTATCTGCCATTGCCGTTAAAAGCATATGATCTGGTAGATACCGTATCGGATCTGCTGACAGATATACATAGAAGATTAAAGCGGGAAAGGGAAAAGCCGAATAAGATCAGGGAGTTATTAATCAGGCAAAGTCTTTATTAATGGAGAAAAATGAATTGACAGAAGAAGAGGCGCACCGTTACCTTCAGAAGAGAAGTATGGATAATGGAACGAATATGGTAGAAACGGCATATATGGTTTTGCAGGTTTTTTGATCCGGCATTTTTGAAACTGTATAGAATGAAAGTAGATTTTTGCGCTTTTTAATAAGTTGTTTTGGAAATCTTTGCTTAATTTCATAAGTAAAACACACTTTATAAATGAAATCTTGCAGGTGAAATCTAAATAATTGTAAGAATTTTATTGAAAAATGAGGATAACTCTTGTTAAATAACGAAGATTATCGTATATTTTAAGTTGCTTATATGTGCAAAAGAAGGGAGCAGCCTATGAAGTTTACAAAGATGCATGGAATAGGAAATGATTATGTTTATGTAAATTGTTTCGAAGAATCAATAAAGAATCCTGCAGAAGTATCAAAGTTTGTCAGTGACCGTCATTTTGGAATCGGTTCAGATGGATTAATTCTTATCAGCCCGTCTGCAAAAGCAGATTTCCGTATGAATATCTATAATGCAGATGGTTCTCAGGCAGAAATGTGCGGAAACGGTATCCGTTGTGTGGCAAAATATGTGTATGATTACGGTCTGACAGATAAGACAGAGATTTCTGTCGAAACTTTAGCGGGAATCAAATATTTAAAACTTCAGGTGGAAAATGGCAAAGTAGCAACCGTAGAAGTAAATATGGGTGCACCAATCCTTGAACCAAAGAAAATTCCAGTTGCAGTAGAGAATAATCCAGTAGTGGATGTCCCTGTTGAAGTAAAGGGAAAAACTTACCATATGACATGCGTATCTATGGGGAATCCTCATGCGATTATCTTTATGGATAACGTAAAGGAATTAGATATCGAAGCTATTGGGCCATATTTCGAAAATCATCCGGTATTTCCGAAAAGAACAAACACAGAGTTTGTGGAAGTGTTAGACAAAAACACAGTAAATATGAGAGTATGGGAGCGCGGCAGTGATGAGACACTCGCCTGTGGAACAGGTGCCTGTGCAACTACCGTTGCCTGTATATTAAATAACAAGACAGAAGACGAAGTTACAGTACACTTACTTGGAGGAGATTTAAAAATCCGTTGGGACCGCAAAGAAAACTTAGTTTATATGACCGGTCCGGCAACCGTTGTATTTGATGGGGAAATTACTCTTCCGGAAGGAATACTGTAATAGACAGCAGTAGGCGAAAGCCAGTTAGGAGCAGCTATGTTTAAAGTAAACGAGAATTATTTAAAACTGCCAGGAAGCTATCTTTTTTCTAATATTGGGAAAAAAGTAGCAGCATACAAAGAGGCAAATCCAGACAAATCTATTATCAGTTTAGGAATTGGTGACGTAACACAGCCATTAGCACCAGAGATCATCAAAAGTCTTCACAGTGCAGTAGATGAAATGGGGAAAGCAGAAACTTTCCACGGATATGCACCAGACCTTGGATATGAATTCTTAAGAAATGCAATCGCAGATGGTGACTACAAGAGCCGTGGATGTGATATCAGTGCCGATGAAATCTTTGTCAGCGATGGTGCAAAATGTGATTCTGGAAACATTCAGGAAATTTTCAGTGTAGATAACAAAATTGCTGTATGTGA
>ENA-OPAQ01001577-OPAQ01001577.1-human-gut-metagenome-genome-assembly--contig:-NODE-1577-length-13812-cov-3.467980_pt1 | contig 13812 bp, 20 predicted proteins | sample MGYA00241058_ERZ501432 | MGnify/ENA primary metagenome ERZ501432 (study PRJEB25962, sample SAMEA2042570) | human gut metagenome | biome: human gut; feature: human-associated habitat; material: faeces... | reverse complement strand
TTGTCCTGGCCGCTGTCTGCGGCTTTACTTCGAACTACGCCATTGCCGAGTTTTGGGCGGCGCACAGGAGCGCTTTCGAGCGACTGATCAAGGGCTTCCCAAAGGCGGATATCTCTCACGACACCGTGCGGCGTCTCATCAAGCTGCTCGGTGCACAGGATGCTTCAAAGCTGTTGCGCCGCTTTACTGAGCCGCTCGTTCAGGAGTTGGCGCAGAAGATCATCAGCATCGACGGGCAGGCCGTGCGCGCTGCGGCTAAGGCAGGAGAGCAGGCTCGCTACGCTCTCAATGTCTACAATTCGGACCTGGGTCTGTGCGTCAATCAGGTGTGGGTTGAAGAAAAAGAAAACGAAATCACGCGCGCCGTTGAAGCTATCGAACAGCTTGATCTCAAAGGTGCGGTGCTGACCTGCGACGCGCTCAACACACAGAAAAAGCTCTGTGCAAAACTTCTCGAAAAGGGGGCTGACTATTGCATGGCCCTCAAGCGCAACCACGCCTATCTGTACGATGAAGTCAGCGGATGGTTCAATACGAGAAAAGCGTCCGATATGGCCAAGACGGCCGCTCGTATCGATAAAGGACACGGTCGTTACGAAGAACGCACCGTCAGTGTTCTTCCCGCCAGCATCTGCGTACTCAATCGCAAGCTCGTCGAGCAGTGGCCGGGGCTTGAAGACGGTTGCTTCGTTAAAACGACAACGCAGCGCTCGGTGACTTCGACCGGGGAAACAAGTGAAGAGACGCGCTATTTCATCACCTCGCTCGCCTTTGATGCTCAGTACATCGCGCAACGAGTGATGCGCTGCATTCGCAGCCATTGGGGGATCGAGAACTCTCTGCATTGGTGCCTTGATGTGACGTTCAATCAAGACCGCACACAGTGCTCGAATGCCGATTACATCAAGGGACGAACGGTTCTCAACAAGATGGCTTTCAATCTGCTGTCCAAAATGCAAAACCTCGAAGTGGAACGAACCGGTAAACAGGCTCCAAGCAAGCCGATGCTCAAAGCCAGATTCTCCAGTCCGGAAGCATTGATTACTGCAATGGCTCAGCTGTTTTCTGCCGAAAAGTGACTACCGTCATGCGTCGGCCCTGCTTTGAAACCTAGATCGGTTCTGTTGCGCACACGTTTTTGCTAAAATAAAGGCGAATGCTTCATCACGGAAAAGCACTGGAAACACGTTTGAATGGCCTTGTTAGACATCATGAGGGACTCAGTGACCGCCGAAATTTCGACGCAACTATCCAAGGTGCTTAGTGTTATCGAGCACCATCTGGAACCGACGTTGCTTGCCGTACATTTGTACGGCTCCGCAGTGGATGGCGGCCTGAAGCCATACAGTGATATTGATTTGCTGGTTACTGTGACCGCAAGGCTTGATGACACAACGCGGCGAGCTTTGTTCAACGATCTTTTGGAGGTTTCGGCTTTCCCAGGCGAGAGTGAGATTCTCCGCGCTATAGAAGTCACCATTGTCGTGCACGAAGACATTAGGCCGTGGCGTTATCCAGCCAAGCGCGAACTGCAATTTGGAGAATGGCAGCGTAATGACATTCTTGCGGGTATCTTCGAGCCAGCCACGATCGACATCGATCTGGCTATCTTGCTAACGAAAGCGAGAGAACATAGCGTGGCTTTGGTAGGTCCGGCGGCGGAGGAACTCTTTGATCCAGTTCCTGAACAAGATCTAATCAAGGCGCTGAATGAAACCTTGAAGCTATGGAACTCGCAGCCCGACTGGGCCGGCGATGAGCGAAATGTAGTGCTTACGCTGTCCCGCATTTGGTACAGCGCAGCAACTGGTAAAATCGCGCCGAAGGATGTCGCTGCCGACTGGGCAATGGAACATCTACCTGCCCAGCATCAGTCTGTCTTGCTTGAAGCTAGACAGGCTTATCTTGGGCAAGAGGAAGATCGCTCGGTCTTGCGCGCAGATAAGTTGGAAGAATTTATTCACTTCATGAAAAGCGAGATCACCAAGGTGCTCGGCAATGATGTCTAACAATGCGTTCAAGCCGATGCCGCTTCGCGGCACGACTTAACTTCGGCGTTAGCGGCCATGTTCTCGGCCCGCTCCGGTCTTTTCCATCTGCCGCTGTCGTTGGTGTTGTGCGGCCTGTGGGTTGCGCACGATACCGGCGCGACCATGCGGATAGGCAATCTCCGCATGATCGTTCATCTTCACTTTCTCCGCGCCCGAAACAGCGGCGCGTTCATGCAGAATGATCGTGCCTGGGCGGCTATCGTCGGCCTGAATGACATAGCTATTGGTGCGGCCGATCACGCGGCCCCGGTAGGTTTCGCCCGGTTCCGCGTGTCGGTGAAAGTCATCGGCGCGACCTTTCTCCCGGCCCACGGCCTCGCGCACCTGTTGCGCCTCGATGATGGCCCTTTCTACGTCGCGCTCAAGCCGGTTAGCGTTGGTGCTCTTGCTGGCGTCTGGCTTGGTTTCCAGCTCTTTGCGGACCTCCTGTAGTCCGCTCTTGTAGTTCTCAAGCAAGGGTTCATTGCCTTTGGCTTCTTTCGGAATTTCGGCCAATTGGCGGCCTGCCTCGAAAGCCAGCAGGCGCATGGTTTCCGCTTCATTCTGGCGCGACTGCTCTTGCAGCTTCCGGCGTTCGTCTTTCTCCTGCTCGCGGCGCGTGTCGGTCATGGTCTTTCCTCCATCGTGTCAAGCTCGCTTCGCGTGCCATAGTGCTCGCGCCGTTCAACGGCTTTGCCGTCCTCCACTACGTTGCGGCCCTTTTGACCCGAGACAAATGGCTTGACGGCCTTCGGCGACATCAAATGCACTTCATGCCCCATGGCCTCAAGCTTTCTAGCCCAGTCCTGAGAAGCACCGCAGGCTTCCATCCCGATAAGGCATTTAGTCCGGTTTCTGAAGAAATCGAGAAACTCAGCTCTTTTGACTTGTTTATCAGTGATTTCTCCGTCTCCGGAGACAAAGTGAATCTGCATGACTTTTTTAGCCAAATCCACGCCCGCAAAACCCGAGTATTGTGTATGATTGTCCATGAGGAGCTCCTTTTAATATCTTTCGATTGCTCGTCGAAAAAGCATATATGGTCGCATCCGCGAGGATTGACGCCGCAGAGGTTGTACCTCAGGAGCTCCTCACTTTGTCACTCTTGAACCTTCCTTAGTGACGCCATCCTTTTCATTTCCTCTATTGCCGGTTCGCTCTTTAAAGCACTCAAAAGAGAATTTATTACCGACATTTTTTGAACACGGTTGGCTGCACCGATTTATGCATTTCGTCTAACTACTTTGATGAAAAACAAAAACGACTCTTTGCTTTTAACTTAGGCTCTTGAATGAGTCAAGAAACCGTGAAATAGGCTGTAACGGAACGAAGCGAGGTTACAGCCATATGTCGCGAAAGTTCTTGACTCCTAAAGATGAATACGCTGTAAGTAGGACGGTTAAGGCATTCCGAGCCTTAACCGTCTTACAGACTCATGCGTTAAGAATTTACAATCGCGGTTATTTGGAAATTGTTAAAGAGCAATGCCGTAAGCAAGATGTTTTATTGCGGATTAAGCTTTAATCTCCAAGCGCGTGAGCTTTCGATTTTCTTCATCCTAACTGGTTTGGCATAAAGGCACGGGAACATTATCGTTGACTCTTAAGGAGTCAAATAATGCAGTATGGAACACAAATAGGTTCGCTACTTACACGGGCCGAAACACAAAGGCTTGTCGTCGATTTGTACAAACAGGGAATGCCAATAAAAGAAATTGCGGCGCAAGTCCCAGTTTGTTTGGCGACAGTTTACAGGTGGATAAATTTGCCAAAGCACAAGAACGTTAAACAGAAGGCCGAACCGAAAACCGAAGATTCTTCAGCCGGTGGTGATTCAAAGAAATCGGTTAATACCGACAATATTAACAGCGAGACTGCTTTATTGGAGGCACAGATAAAGGAGCTCAAAGCTCAGCTTCGTGCAGCTGAGCTAAAAGCTTGCGCTTATGAAACTATGGTTAATGTCGCTGAAAAGAAGTTCGGCATCGCCATACGAAAAAAACATGGCGCCAAACAATAGATGTCCTGCTTAGACAGGGTTGTCCTTACGGTGGTGTAACGGCACTCTGTAAATTGTTTGGCGTTAGTAAGCAGGCTTACTACAAAGCACGGAAAGAGCCTACTGACGAGACAAAAGTATTAGTCGAGGAGATCATCGTTAAGTATTGCGAAGATGTTCGTCAAAAGGATCCTAATATTGGAGGAAAGAAACTCTGGTTCATGTTCTGCCGCCAGTTTCCGAAAGAGCTTCATGTCGGGCGGGACAGGTTTGCAGATATCCTTTCCGACAATCATTTAAAGCTCCGACAAAAGAAAAGGAAGCCAAGGACAACGGATTCTCGGCACAACTTGCCCACGTATCCGAACTTGATAAAGGATGTAATACCCAGCCGACCTTATCAAGTGTGGGTCAGCGACATTACCTATATACCGATTAAGGTGTCTGATTGGGAGTCGGGATTTGCTTATTTATCCTTGATCACAGACGCATACAGCCACGAAGTTATGGGCTGGCGGTTAGGAAGAGATTTGAGTAATAGGCCGGCGCTGCAGGCATTGTCAATGGCCTTTAGGATTGCCAATGAACGTGGCGTAGATATTTGTAACGGGGGCTTAGTGCACCATTCAGATAGAGGCGTCCAGTATGCAAGTAAAGAATACGTAGAGAAGTTAAGGAGCGCCCGGATAGGCATCAGCATGACTGAGTGCGGAGACCCAAAAGAAAATGCAATAGCTGAGAGAATAAATTCAACGCTTAAAAATGAAATCCTGGACAAAAGAAGATTTGAAAGCTTTGAAGATCTTGAACGCGCGCTGGCGGAGGCCATTGCGTTCTACAACAATTGTCGTCCACATCTAAGCAATAATTTATTAACCCCGGCAGAAGCTTCTACAGTCAGTGGAGAGATAAAGAAGCTCTGGCGATCACTTCGAGAGGACCACCTAAGGAACAAATTAATAGCATAAAATTTGTTTATCCCTGCGGTCGGTTGTCCTCCGGCTACGCCTTCCGGACAACCGACCGCAGGGATAAGGACAGCCAGGAGTCAACTGTTACCAGGCTTAGCCCAATCAAAGTCAACTAAACACAGGTTTAAAACAAAAAGAAGTCAACCGTTTTTAGGAAATGACATTTGCAGATTCAGGCCTTTTCGTTTTTTAAATCGAAAATTTGAATTTCTGCTGGGAATTTTCAAAAGGAGTTATATCGACTCTGAGGCGTAGGACAAAACGGAATGATCACTCCGAACAGCCGGCAGATAAAGAAAAACCTCGTACATCGACGAGGTCTTAGGAATTAGGTCTGGTGCCCGGGACTAGCACCACATTTTCAATATTATTCAATTAGATAACTTTAACGGTTCCGTTATATTTCCGTTTTATGGATGAAAAACGGAAATTTTTGATGGTTTTAACGGAAATTTTTAACTGTTGCGTAAAAGACGAAAGGCCCCCGATTCCTACGCTATGAACAATGAAAGATTAGCACGGTTAATTTAAAAACCTACTAATACCTTTTTTATTATGTATTGACACAATACAAATTTAGGAATAGAATACAAACATACTCAATAAGGAGCTTGAAAATGACAAAACAAATGAACGTGAACGTACTGAAATCGTTAATGAACCAGAGCGGCTGGACGCATGAGCAAGTCATCACGATCAATAACGAATATGACGAAATGGTAGAAGGTATCGCGGAAGTCGTTTCCCGCAATCCGTCAGCACCATTCGAGATTCATTACAACGAGGGTTTTAAGTACAACGTTGAAAAAGACGAACTCACAACTCAGAAAGATGACTCCTTGTACGGGATTTGGTGGTTCACACCTGAGCTTGAAATCGTTGATAAAGACGGAGAAAAAATCGACTCTTGGGATTTAGATGAACAAGGATTTAACCCTGAGTTTTCTAACGTTGACTATTCGGAAACAATCGAAAACGCTAAGGCTAGTCAAGAATGAATGAAAAAAAAACAGTTGGAGCGCCGCGAAAAACTCCTGATGGAGGGCAGAGAGTAACGTTCTACTTACCTAAACACATTGTTGCCTGGATCCGAGAACATGGCGGATCAAAGTGGATCAGAGAACGAGTTGAGAAAGAAATAGAAAATTTAAACCCTTTAAATTGATGGTCGGCGGGGGGGGCAGTTAGCGCCTCTTCTGATTTTTTATTTTCGACAGCAGCACTTCTTCTCATCAAAATATTTTCGCTCAGCGACTTCTCCCTGCTTACCGATGTTGAAAGAAGAAATCGGACGATGGTAACCCATCACGCGGGTCCAGATTTCGCATCTAGTGCGCTCGCTATTCTTAATCCCATATTGTTCTAAATCGCTGGTCATAATTTGTCCTCCTAAAGATCTTGAAGCTGGGTGCCATCAGCTACGTAAAGCGGGTGCGTCGGTTCCCCAGTCTTGTTCAATGCTAAACATCTAATGTTGTAGTCCTTGAAATTTTCTTTGAACTGAGAACTTCGAGCAAGATAGGATCCAAAATTTCCCCAGGCCGCTACGACAATATCAGCTGACTTAATCAGTTTGTCCAAATATTTGTCGTTTTCGGGACCAACAGGGTCGTCAGCCTTTAAAAGATCATTACGGTTTTTTGATCTAAAGGCGAATAGATTTCCTACCAAAAGACGACCACCTCCAAATTGACGGGCAAAACTGACCATTCGGCGAACTGTCGCATCATCCTCTACTGCATCCGCAGTAGACGGGTTAAGACAAATAAAAAGAACCGTCGGTTTCCCCTCATCCCACGTGCGCTCTAATGAATACCGATACATCCCGTCCGGTGAGATTTCAGCAGATTTCTTAATATCAGACATCATTCCTCCTCCTTGGTTTATTTGCTACTGTAGCGCTTTTCTACAGTATTCAATAGGTCCTCGAACTTCTTGCAGTAATCGTCGACACTCCGCTCCCAACTGCAAACATCGAACTGTGTCTCGATCGGCAACGCTCTTGGCTCTTTTTTCAAGACTGGCAATGCGGGAGCGCAAGCGGTCAGAGTCAGCGCGAGCGTTAGATTCAGCAGCACGCATCTCAGCGAGAGCAATTGCTTGATTTTTGTATTGTGTCTCATAGTTTTTGACTGTAGCTGTGAGTTCGGAGATTTGAGTTCGAGCAATTTTTAACTGCTCAGAATTCTGACCATTGTGAAGGCCAAAAAAGTAAGCGCCAGCAGCTATCAAAGCGCCGGCGCCAATTTTCACTAGATCAAAAGGATTCATCACATCAATCTCACCTCATCTTCTCGGCGATTCATCAGCCCCGGGAGGATTTCGTACATCTGTTTTCCGTGTTCATCCTTAACCAGATTCCCGTTCCTGTCTCTGATTCTCCTTTTCGCAAAGGATCGGAATCCCTCCTTTGCCAACTCGAGTTTCCCTGAATTCAAATATCCGAGCGTCTTAGATTTGGCTACCGCGTTCACTCCGAGGTTGAAGGCCAAATCCAATAAAGCTATGTACTGTCCCTCAGTGAGTTTGCAAGTAACATAAGGCGCCAAGCCCTCTGCATGTTCGATCAAATCATCGCGAATCAGCTTTTCAGCCTCTTGTCTGGTAATAGTTTGGCCTGGTTTAACGCCTTTTGTGTGTCCATAGCCAACAGTAAGAACTCCTCCCGGACAACGGTAGGCTTTCAGTCGCAAACCTTCCCACCTCTTCACAAAATCCTCCGCAATGAGAGGATTCCATTGCGAAAACGGTAATTTTTCCTCATTCATTTTGGCTTTCTCCTAAATGGACCTTTTCTTTGATGCGTTTCTCATGTTCGGTCTGGACGGTTTCAAGCATGTCTCTTACACGTTGAGGAATGATCTGACCGAACCCGGCTTTTTCCACGTTTTCAAGAATTGAAATCAACTCATTCAGCGAAAGAGCGCCGATGGCCCATGCGCCTATCCACGGCTCATTGAAGATCTGGTCAACACCATGAAATCCGATAGCAACCATGAGAATGATGAATTTCCGGATAAGGCCTTTGAGCCCTACTCTGCTTGACCATGTTCCGGTTCTGGCAGCGGCTACGATCCCGCTCAGGTAGTCGAAGACCACAAATCCAAACAGCCAGTAGAAGAGGTTCTGATGCTCTCCCATAAGACTGCTGATAAGGGAAGTAAAACATCCGGCAATAGTTAAAAAGAAACTCTTGAGAACTCCGGGATCAAAACTGTTTAGACGGCTTAAAAATTGATCCCACATCTCTCAATCTCCCTATGTCGTCGATTTTGTAGATGCATTTTTCCTCCGATATGTAGATAAAAAAAGAAAGCCCCTCGCGAGGAGGGGCGGATAATGTTAGAGTTTCGCAGGGAAAAATCGCCAGTCGTAACTTACGAGTGTTCCACTAATAAGATCAAAGACAACTTTGTCACCTTTATTCATTGGGAAGAAGTTTGTGTATTCCTTCGTATTCCCAGTCTCGTCTGTAGAGAATCGACCAACAAATACAATGTTTATATCGCCTGAAGTAATGATTCTTAAATCATATTTAAACGCCCTCTGGACCCTCGGAGCGATCATGAAATAACCATTGCTAGGAGCAGTGTAGGTAAAATCAGAAGAGGATCCTGAGCCATACAGCTGCGCATCATAGTTCGGAAAACTTCCATCCGATCCTTTTTTGGATGTCAAATTTAGAAGAGTTCGGAGGAGTGCTTTTAACATGACACACCTCCTTTAGCCAGGTTAAGTTGAGGAGCCGTTACAGGGAATAAGAAGGACACGTCTCTTAGAAACAGTCCCGCCAGTCGAGAACACGTAATTGATTTTGGCACCCTTCGATATTCTGCAAACACACGAGATAAAACCGCTCGGTCTATAGACGCCTTGTCGCAGAGCATTCGAGTAAGGGCTGACATCAAGGTAAACAGGCGCAGAGCATTCTCCTTCAACTCTAATCCAGCCGTCAAAGGGAGCTGTGATAACGTCGCTCCATTCGTTGGGGCCGTTAAACCCTGTTGTGTATTCCGTGTAAGTATCAAGCGCTGGGGAAGCAAAAGAAGAGACTTGGCCTTTCTTGTTGATGAAGAACTTCTCCGCAAAGAGTTGTACAAGTTGCTTAAGCATATTGCACCTCCTCTACGGATAAGTTTCTCAATAGTGTTATACCCCCCCGACTAGCTTATAAAATTTCCCGAAGATGAGTCGTCCGGAAATGCTGTAACCGATAATGTTCCCTTTTCGCATTGGAACAAATAGTTTGCTCTGGCCGTTGTTCAGAGAATAATTAGAACTTTGTAGGCCGTCTCCCCAGACATTGATACTGCCTCCGGTATCTACGACGATACACAAATACCCATCATAAGGTGCAGCAAAAGTATCCGGTTGGCTTGTGTTAAGCGTAACGGATGTGAAATCTGTCTCGTTAGGAAGTGATTGACTGGCCACCTCCGCTGACTCAGACTTTGAATAAAACAATGACAATAGGAGGCTCAATAAACTTTTCAGCATAATGATCCTCCTGTTACAAGATGATTATGACGCTCCGACAGACTTTGCAAAAGCAAATGTTGTTGAACTGCTTGAGGCTCCGTCTCTAACATTAAAGTAGTAAGAAACTTCTTGGCCTTTGCGAACGGGAATAAACAAGCGTATCCAGTCTTTCCCAACGCAAGAAACGTACATATCCGGCGTGTAGATAGACACGTTTGCAATGTCTTCAGCGTTGTTTTCTTTAACGAAGAAGTATCCATCTGTTGGTGCCACGTATTTGCCCCAAGTGTCTTTTTGCAAAGAGAAGGTCGTCTGATTACTTGATGGATACCCTTGGCCGCCGACCCATTCAGAGCGAGACGTAATAAATTTCTCAGCAAACAATGAGATAAGCTGTTTAAGCATAACTTACCTCCGGTGCTAAACACTGAGAAAGTTTTACTAAGATACCCCCCCCCGATGGTTTTAGTAAACCAACACGCGATATTATGTGCTTCCCGAGCGTACAGTCCAAAGGGTTGTCCTTTAGCCACTGGGCAGGCAGCCATTAAAACATCTCCTTTAACTTGTGGAGTTGAGAATGTGTTTACGTTGGTCGTCTGTGCTGCGGCGATGCAATTATCGGAATCTGCCGTGAATCTTATAGCAGCATAACCATCTGTAGACGCAATCCCTTCGTAAACAGGAGCCCACCCAGTAACACTACTCGTTGTTGGAGATAGAGTTATAACGGATACGGACGGCATAGCCTGATGTCCCACCGCCTCAGATTCTTTTTTGCTGTAAAACTTGGACAAAAGGAGCCGCATTAGATTTTTTAGCATAACGCGCCTCCTACCAAAGAATTAAGCATCTGAACTTGCTTTGTAGAACCAAATAGAATAATCCGAAGTCTTTCCACCTCGGCATAAGAATTTAACAGTGGTTCCTTTTTTGACGTAACAGCAAAGACCACACCCTGCGGTGTTTCCGTTGAGGACGGAGGCAAGCGCCATCTGTCCATTATCGACTTGAATTTCAAGAGCTGAGACTGTGCTTGAATTGCTTCGAGAGGTTGCCCAGCCGTTGCATGGCGCAACATAGCTAAAGAAGTCGGTAGTACTCGTGCAAGGAATGTTAGTGCCATTGCGGACAATCGGAGCACACTGTTCTGCAACCCAAGATTTTTTGCCCTTGATAAAAGTTTCTGCAAATAGTTGTATGAGGTCCTTAAGCATAATAGAGACCTCCGTACAAGGCATTTATACCCCCCCCCGATTACCTTGACAAATCCTACTGTGATGTGTGAAACAAAGGCTCCTTCTACCGAATATGTGGCTCCTTTACTCACGGGGATTGCGACCCCTAAACCTTTTGGTGCAGGCGCTTGCGCAGACACATGAAAAAGATTGCCAAGTTGCGCTCTGACTTCGCTATTCGTATTGTCCTCAGCACTAGCATTGACGAATAAATATCCATCGTCGGGAGCTGTCCCCGCATTGATTATTCCCCAAGAACCGACAGTTTCGTCTTTGCTGAGAAATATCGTTTTTGTTGCGCCAGGCATAGCAGAATTCCCCGCCTGTGCTGGGGTCGTTCGGCTATCGAGTAGCTTTTGAATAAGTTGTTTTAGCATTTTGACTCCCCGCCCGGACAAGGAGCCCGAGCTATTACTTAATTTTGTAAACCGTTATCTGGATTATCTTTGCGTTTTTAATATCGCCTGCTGATATCGTTACTCCCTTCTTTACCGGAAAAGAAAACACATAAGACAGCCCTTCTGTTTCGACTGTCGTATGTACGTTGTGGCTATTAAATAGGATTGGGAACCAAGCAAAGGTGGGAGAACCTGACCAAACTGCCTGCCACGAAATAACTGCATACCCATCAAATGGAACAACGTAAGGAAGAGAGGTTGCTGTTACGGATTCAGAAAAATCAGTTAGACCAACAGTAGAAAGATTTTCTCCATAGATTATTTTACCCCCCTCCGCTAAGACTTACAGCTCTGCGGGGCACAAACAAACTACATAACAAACTTGCCAATTCTTTAAGCATGAAAGAAACCTCTCTGTTTGATGGAACTACGATCACTGACTGCCTGCTCTAATTCATAAGCCAAAGCAGTGGGAAATTCCGGGTAATCGACAAATGGGAATCCTTGCTTCTCTGGGAGATCCTTGAGTTCTTGCCGGTAATCTAACAATGCTTTTCTGTCCTCTTCTGTCAATTGAGATCGCTTAGTTCTTGCGGCAGATTGAACTGTTATATCCGGGAGCTGAACGTATCGATCAGTGTCTGAGATTCGAGCATTGCGCTCCCCTCTGACCTCCTGCTCATACTGCTGTTTCACGAAATCATCATCCAGTTCCGGAAGCTCAGTTGAAAGGTAATAGTCCCCATCAGCACTCTGGAAATATCCCTTAGGACTGGGTTCTAATTTCCAATATTTGATAATGGTTCCGTCTTCTCGTTTAAATCTTTCTGACAAGGTGTAATGGCTTTGAGCAAAAGCTTCATCCTTAGCATCGATGAATGCATGTTGTCCGGGAGAATTGGACGAAACTGCAATCCTCCCATCAGAATCTTTTAGTGAATATTTAGACAAAGGTCGATTCATTGCCCTTGAAAGCATCTCTTGCTTAACTTCTTCAAGTGTCTTCATACTTTTTCCTTAATTAAGGATTCTCTGTTCCAGCGTCTTGTCCTGTCTGGGCATTCTTTATGTCATCGATTTCTTGCTGAGTACCTCCATTCTCGAGGATCAACTCTTCAAGAATCGGACATAAGTAATCATCGGTCCGATCGTTGAAACTATCGTCAGCCCAACTGTCGACTCCAGCACTGAAACCGATATTGCTTCTCGCCGTATTTTGTTGAGTGGCTGATAGGGTTTGGGGAGCCTCGTAAGAAACAGAAGGAGTTAGGTCTGTGTAGTCTGCCGATAAAAGAGCCGTACCTGCAGTTGTGTTTACGGAACTTATCCGGAACATTCGACCATCTGTACCGACAACCGTGTCTCCAGCTTTTATATTTCCTTGAGGTTTTAAATCAGCAATCTGGATAGTTCCGGAAGCAGTTAAAACCTGATCAATTACTCGAACTGCATAAGCATTGGAAGCGGCCTCCACAGCTTTGGACTCTGCCGTTTGTGCCGCTGTCTGAGCTGTTTGAGCTGCCGCCTGTGCCGTTTCTGCATTTCCTTGAGCTGTCTCTGCTGCTTGTTGGGCCGTCTGTGCTGTTTGGACTGCTTGGGCCGCGTTGTTTTGCGCCGTTTGGGCACTGGCAGCAGAACTTTGAGCCGCAGTTTGTGCGGCCGCAGCTGACGCTTGAGCTGTATTAGAAGTATTTACTGCAATCGTAGATGCATCAATCGCCGACTTCGACTGCGCGATCGATGTTTGGATGTCTGCGTCCCAGTCATCGACCGTTTGTTTCAGCGTCTCAACTTTTTCGTTAGCAGCGTTAGCCTGAGCCAAGGCGTTAGAAGATGTTGAATTGGCGGTTTGAGCTGTTTGACGAGCTTCCTTTGCAATCGAAAGGGCCTCCGATGAATTGTCGGAAGCTTGATCTGCATAAGCTCCGACATCGTTGATTGCATCTTCCGTCTGCTTCAGAACCTCTGGACCGCTGATTACGCCTGTTCCTGTGGGCGTGTAATGAAATTGAAATTTCGTTTTTGCCATGTTCTATTACTCCGGCAATCGCAGAAAATAGGCCAGTGTGTAAAAATGCGGCTCATTGGTAACGCCTGAGATGCTTACATTCGCATTTAGTGGGTGAGTGTGAGTTTGTCCGCTCCCCGTATTCCCTACCGATACAGTGTGAGTGTGGTTCCCGTTCGTTGAGGTAGTCCCCGTCCAAGAATTTGCGGCATTAAAACCAACCCGGCGAAGAACATCATCTTTAAAAGAACCCCCAGCGTCCTTCCAGTTGCCATAACTTTCTACGTAAAAGGCGCCTCCACCATCGAGACCTCCTTGGCAATCCCATCCGCCGAAGGTGCCAGTTATGTTCATACTTCCTTTTGAGTGAGTATGATCACCCGCACCTCCAGTACTTGCTCCATGAGAATGTGCGGGTAACTGCGCGACAGTAAGTGCCGTTCCTCCGATGGTTCCATTCACAGACAGACTTGGAATTTCAATCGTTGCCGCCCCTCCTGTAGTACCGGCATTCTTAGGCAAGGATCCCTTAACAAACTTTCCTACTAAGTTTGGGACCGTTCCTCCGCTTCCGTCAGAGCCGCCGTCACATAAAACCCAGCCGACATCAGCTTGGGTAGATCCCCAAAAGATAGGATTCCTGTTGTCCGTTCCTCCAAGAGTTACGTTGTAAAAAGGAACAACGGCGCC
>ENA-OPAQ01001567-OPAQ01001567.1-human-gut-metagenome-genome-assembly--contig:-NODE-1567-length-13920-cov-3.024594_pt1 | contig 13920 bp, 10 predicted proteins | sample MGYA00241058_ERZ501432 | MGnify/ENA primary metagenome ERZ501432 (study PRJEB25962, sample SAMEA2042570) | human gut metagenome | biome: human gut; feature: human-associated habitat; material: faeces... | reverse complement strand
ACTCCGGGATTTGTCCGCGGAACGTATAACCGTTTACCCGGTCTCCCGCAAACCAGTCAAAAATCAAAACTTTCTCGTCCACTTCCACTAAGAAGCAGCTGTGATGTATAAATATTACCTGCATTCCTTCATCCTTCCAATTATCTCATTTGCTTTTGTATATATTTCTGCCGGATCAAATCCAATGAGAAATATTCCATCCTCGTAAAGTACTTTTCCGTTTACCATCGTCAGTTTCACATTCTGCTTGCTACCGCTGTAAACCAGATTTTTCACAAGGTTGTTCTCCGGCTGCATATTCGGCTGTCTCAGATCGATCATGACAAGGTCTGCCTTTTTCCCGACTGCAAGACAGTCACAATCCGGCAGTCCCATCGCATATGCGCCTCCGGCGGTCGCCATATAAAGCACCTCATCCGCCGGCATGCAGGAAGCGTCCCGTTCCCTGAGTTTTGCCAGTCCCGTCACAAGAAACATCTCCCGGAACATGTCCAGACAGTTGTTGCTTGCCGGTCCATCCGTACCGATCGCAAGATTGATCCCCTCATCCAGCAGTCTTTTGACCGGGCAGATACCGGAAGCAAGCTTTGTGTTCGAACCTGGGTTCGTCACTACCGACATGTGGTGTTTTTTCAATATCTCAATATCTTTCTCCTCCAGCCAGACACAGTGATAACCGCCGCCGCCATGTTCATACAGCCCCAGACTTTCCGTAAACTGCATTGGTGTCATTCCCCAGCGTGCCTTACACTCTGCCACCTCGCGCTCTGTCTCAGAATTGTGCGTCCAGACCGGTGCATGATACTTGTCCGCAATCTTGGCAACCCCTTCAAGCAGTGGACGCGATGTTGTGTATTCTGCATGAAATCCCGGCACATAGGAAGTGAGATCACTCAGCCCGTTGATTCTTAAATAATTCTCCTCCAGCACTTCCAGACTGTCGGTAAAATTGTTCAATCCACTGGTAAAAACAGTCCGGAAACCTGTATCCACATAGGCATTGATATGATAGTCCTGCATAATGTACATATCAAAATTTGAGGTGATACCACTCGTCAGGTACTCCATAATTCCGAGGATCGCAAGCCAGTAAGTATCCTCCCCTTTCAGTCTTGCCTCGTTCGGGAACACTTTCTGCTGCAGCCATTCCTGCAGCGGAAGATCATCTGCAAAAGAACGTAAAAATGTCATCGGTGTATGCGTATGTGCATTCTTAAATCCCGGCATTAAAAGATTTCCCTTTGCATCGATCTCCCGGTCCCAGATAATGATATCATCTTCTTTGCAGACAGCTGAAGTATCTGTGCCATCCCCGATATAACAGATATGGTCTCCTCTTACCCAGAGTTCCCCCTCCGCCACCTCGAAGGTGTGATCTGCTTTCGTCAATAATATTTTTGCATGATAAAAACGAATATTCATACCGATCCCCCACTTTTATCACTGCCTGTATCCTGCAGCAGAATGCCCGCACTTTGGGCATCCGATCGTCATAAATTGCAGTGCGCGCCGGAAAAATCTATGATTTTCCCGACGGGATACACTGTTTTTGATTCTTAAATCTTACCAAATTTCATAGGATAATGCAAACCATTCCACCGTTATTATCATTTACGATTTTCTGCATGGTATCCTGCAGTTTAAGCTGGCATTCATCATCCATCATGGCGATTTTATTCCGGATTCCGTCCTCCATAAGCTCCCCTATGGATTTGCCGAAAATATTGGTTTTCCAGACGCCCTCCTCGCTCTGCTGTCCCTCTTTAATGTAACGGATCAGGTCATTTGCCTGATCTTCACTTCCCACGATCGGTGCGATCTCCGTCTCAATATTGGCACGGATCATATGAATGGATGGGGAGACTGCCTTGATTTTTACCCCAAACTTGTTTCCATGATGGATCAGTTCCGGCTCCGCAAGCTCGATATCCTTTAACACCGGATTCACGACACCGTATCCTTTCATCTGCACTTCCTCAAAAGCCCCTGCGACTTTCTCATAAGATTCTTTTCTCGCTGCCATCTCGCGGATCATTGAGATCAGCTCATACTCGCCGTGGATCGGCACTCCTGCCAGTTCACTCATATTTTCGTAATAATATGGCTCCGCAACCTCCATCCGGATCTTCACACAGCCGCACGCGGGATCCATCTCCTCTATTTTAATCTTTGTGATGCATTCTCCCGGTTCCGACTGCTGTCTGTAAACATCCTTCGTGCGCTCCATCTGGCTTAAAATATCCGATGCCTGTGTAATGATCTCACTTTTTACCGGATGATCAGCAGAGAGCATTTCCGTCCATTTCGGGATAAAAAATTCCACCCGTTCAATCGGAAATTCATACAGCACACTCTCTAAAATTTTTAAGACATCCTCTCTGCGCAGCTGCTCACAATTGACCGGCACAACCGTTGTCTGATAGTTTTCCTCCATCTCCAATGCCAGTTTTACCGTCTCCTGCGCATAAGGTTTTGCCGAGTTTAACAGGATCACAAATGGCTTTCCGATATTTTTCAGTTCCCGGACGGTTCTCTCTTCTGCATTTATGTAATTCTCCCGCTCCAGTTCCCCGATCGTTCCATCGGTCGTCACTACAATGCCGATTGTCGCATGGTCTCTGATGACTTTCTCTGTTCCGATCGATGCTGCCTCCGCAAATGGGATCTCCTGATCTGACCATGGGGTTTTTACCATTCTGCTCCCATTTCCTTCCATATGTCCTACTGCCCCATCTGCCAGAAAACCGACACAGTCGACCAGTCTTACACGCAGCTTTAACGGTTCTTCTTCCATCTTGAAAGCAGAAAGCCGGATCTCTGCCGCCTGCTGCGGAATAAATTTTGGTTCTGTCGTCATAATGGTTTTTCCGGCTGCCGCCTGCGGAAGTTCATCCATGGCTCTCTCTTTCTCCGCTTCCCCATCCATAAAAGGAAGTACCATCAACTCCATAAAACGTTTGATGAAGGTGGATTTTCCGGTGCGCACCGGGCCTACAACCCCGAGATAAATCTCTCCGTTGGTACGGTTTCTGATATCCCTGTAAATGTTATACTCTTTATTTCCGCTATAATTGTCCATAAAAAATTCCCTCCATATGTTATCACATTGTATGAAGGGAATTTTTGTTTTATTCGTATTTATTCGATCACCACATCACATGCAGTTTTTTTGGCAGACATTGAAAGTGCATCTCTGTGACATCCCCACAGTACTCTCCGTCTGCATGAAGTACCATAGGTGTTTTCAGCTTCAGATCATATTCCTTACAGTTTGTCACCTCAAACCCTCTGATCCGCAGATGATTGGCTGTCACAAGCAATGGCAGACATAAAAAAGTGCGCCATTTCGGGATTCCCCACGCCATACACACCGAAAGCTTTCCGTCCTGCGCATCTGCCCCCGGTGCCATCGGCACACCGCCGCCCTCAGCCCGGAAATTCATTGCCGCAGCGAAAATCATTTTCTTATGGTTTTTCTGTCCTTTTCCATCAAAAACTGCACCTGCATCTGTTGTCTGCATGGTAAATAACGACTGTACCGTCAGAAACAGATAGGTAAGCTTTCCGAGATGCAGCTTATTCAAAGCGTCTTTTACCTTGGACTTCAAAGCCTTCTTGCAGACTAATGCATCCAGTCCTGCCCCGGCACTGATTGCAAATAATCTCGGCTTCTCACAGCCGTTCCAGCTCACCTGCCCCAGATCCATCACATAATCTTCCCTGCAGTTTAAAATATGCCCGATCACCTCTGTAGGCGTTCCTGTGATTCCAAGTCCCCTTGCGAGGTCATTGCCGGAACCGGTCGGGATCACACCAAAGCGTACCTTCTCAAAATGCGTCATTCCGTTGATGACTTCATTTGCGGTCCCATCACCACCTACCACTACAAGTTGAATGTCATCCGCCCCACATTCACAGATGTCATGTGCCAGTGAAAAGGCATGCCCCTCATATTGGGTGACGTATGATTCGTAAGCAATGTTTTTCTTTTTTAAAACTGCTTCCGCTTCTTTCCAGATCTTTGCGCCTTTACCGCTTCTGGAATGCTCATTCACTATAAAACATAGCATATTCGCGGCTCTCCTTTCCTCTCTTCTTATCCTCATACATCCGTTCATCCGCGTCATGTACTATTTTTAAGATATCGATTCCGTTTCCCTCCGCTGTACCGGTTGCACTCGAAACCCTGAGACCGCCTTCTTCCCTGTGTCTTGCAAGTTTGTCCCTGACATTCTGGATGATCTGCTCTGCCTCCTGTTTCTCCGGATTTTCGATGAGCATGACAAATTCATCCCCACCGATACGATATGCCTTTTTCCGGCTATCTGTCTGTGCATAGATCGCACCGGACATTGTCTCGATCAGTTTATCTCCCATGCCATGTCCCATGCGGTCGTTGATTTCTTTCAGATTATTGATATCCCACAAAACCACGGCGACACGCTCCACCATCGTATAGTAATTGGCAAGCATATCTTCATATTTATTCTTATTATAAAGCCTTGTTGCAGAATCGACCTCCTTGCGGTAGGTAAGTTCTGCAATCCTGTAAGCATCCTCCCGCATGCTGCCAATGGTATGCTGGATGATCATCACGAACACAAATAGGATCAGAAGCTGCGGTAATATCCGGTAAACTATAATGACCACAACCGGCATCTTCGAAAAAGGGATCCTCGCAAATCCATCTGCCAGTTCAGACAAATACCATGTTCTGGTATGATTTCCCTGCAGCAGCAGGTTCAGATCACAGATCCCGTAATAAAATCCCACGATCATGCTGACCGGCAGCAGAAAAACTTCCAGTGCATAAGACAGCCATAATACGTTTTTCTCTTTATACTGAACTGCCACGATGAGTGGAAATACATACACCAGAACCATGTGGTAACTGAACATAAGGTTCATTGCTGCTGAAATTATGCAGATGCCGGTCACAAAAAAACACTTCATACGCTCATCCGATGGATCTGCTTTAAAAAATAAGATCACAGACGCAATAAAAAAGCCAGCAGAAATTGCATATGTCACACTGAACACAATTGCATTTACTGTCGGAAAACGGCCAAACGCCAGTCCCCAGACCGCCGTCAAAACAATAAACGCTCCGACCATCTCCCTCAGGGTCTTCTTATTGATCTCAATCTCCTGCTGCGCTAATTCCTCATTATAATGTTCCCCAAAATTAGTCATCTTCTGTCCCTCATACTCTCGTAATTATCCCATACCTGTCATTATCCGGTACTTCTGATCACTTTCTGTTCAACTATAAGTACCCCGATACCTTAATCTCCACTACATATAGTAAAGTATAACACAAAACGTTATATTTCTGTGAACTTTTTTTATATTTTTCTGTTTTTTAACATTTTATAGAGTTATCGTGGAATACTATTTGCCGTACACAGTGCTCCCCAGCCTAACACCGGATTCGGGTAAACTGTAAAACCCGGCAGTTTGCGCGCCCCACGGATCAGGTAAGCTTTCATTTTTTCCCCGTAAAGATAGGCATCGTTGCCGTTTACAATGCCCCACTGCATCAAAAGTGCTGCACTTCCGGTCACAAACGGTGTCGCCATGGAAGTCCCGGTACGCACCTGATAGCCGCCGCCCGGTGCGCAGGACATGATCTCCACCCCCGGAGCCACAAGATCGGGCTTTACCTGATTGGTTGCCCTCGTATAACCTCTCCCGGAAAATGCAGCTGCCTGGTCAAATCTCGCATCGTATGCCCCGACAGTGATCACTTTCGTCGCTGTAGAGGGAATCGTGAGAGTTGTCTCCTCCACCGGATTTAAAAATCCCGTTCCGCTGTTTAACACATTTCCTGCCGGAAGCCACATGTCAAACGCGCCGTCTGTGATCCGGATGGGAGTGAGCCTGATCTTCCAGATTCCATCGTCAATGTAACTGCCCACTGGGATAAAATCCAGATAAATTTCCTGGTAGGGATTGTACGGACTTGGTTCTCCATAATACACCAGAAGGTTTGTTTCTCCTAACTGAAATCTCTGGGTTCCCTGTATCCGCTGCAATGGTCCGATCGCAGTTCCGCCCGGATGGATCACAGAGACACCGATCTCATCCACATAATTTTTCCAGATCTGCAAATTTAAGGATGCCTCATACGCGCTCACCGCGATCTCAACCTCCTGCTCCTCATTCAGCGTCAGTTTTCCCGCTGTATGGACTGCTGCACTCCCTTCATTGCCACTGCCGATCACAATAGACGTTTTCCAGTAATTCGCCATGTCATCCAGATAGGTCTCTATCAGTGAATTCCCGGAATGGGAACCGTAATTATTGCCAAAGCTTAGGTTTAATGCAATTGGTTTTCCATACTGCCGTGCCCTTGCAATACAGAAATCCACAGCACTCATCAGTTCCGTTGTTTTCGGAAACGAAGTCTCTCTCGGCACACCAAGTTTCACAACGATCATTTCACTCTCATATGCCACGCCACGGTACCGCCCATTGGAAGCCCTGCCATTTCCTGCCGCAATGCCTGCAACATGCGTACCATGCCCGGATGCATCCCTGCTCGGGCAGATTGCGTACCGCTCCTGCTCACTCTCCTGCCTTAACGCCAGATTAATCGTCTCACGCTCGTAGACCGTGTCAAGCGTCTGATCCCACAGCACAGCAATTCTTGTCGTTCCGTCACTGTTGCAAAAATCCGGATGCGCATAGTCAATTCCGGAGTCAATGACTGCCACAAGCACCTCTTTTCCTGTCAGATTACTTGTCGGACTTGTACCCTGCCCGGTCTGCAGCGGATTGATGCAGGAACTTCTTTTTCCGTTTTCCACCGAAAAAAAAAGTCGTTTTGGTTTCTCCATATATTCAATTTCAGGCATGGATGCGACAAGCTCTACCAACGGCTGCGGAATCCTTAAAATAGCATATTCATTTGTGAGGTTATAAATTCCAATCTGAGCCTGTTCCTCCGGGAAACGCTCCGACAGCTTCTGCCGCAGTTCCTCTGTCGTTCCAAAAAATTTTACGATCACCTCCCAGCTATCATCTGCAACATCATATCCTACATCCAGATTCAGGGACTTTTCCCGTTCCTCCCGCGTGGCATCCAATGCCAGATTTAGTATATTTTCTATCTTTCCACAGTTTTCCTTCATGCGCTTTTCCGTTTTTTTCTCTATTCTATGCATGAATCCATCCCCTTAGCATAAACTAAACCAAAATAGAATGCGATCAGAATGTAAGGAAAAATATATGTGTGGAATTGCAGGTTTTTATAACGCAGAAGGAAATTATCAACAACAGAAAGAAAAATGGGCATCTGTGCTGACTTCCATGCACGAATGTCTTGCGCACCGTGGAAATGATGAGTCCGGGATCTATCTGTCAGATATGGCCGGTCTCTCCCACGCGCGCTTAAGTATCCGCGACATTGTCACCGGGAAACAGCCGATTATACGCCAAAAGAACGGAAAGGAATACGCGATTGTATACAATGGCGAATTATATAACACCGGGGAACTCGCCCGTGACCTGCGGCAGTCCGGCTATGAATTTTCGACGACTACGGACACCGAAGTCATTCTTTACGCCTATATGCAGTACGGCGCCAGTTTTGTCCGGAAACTGAATGGAATTTTTGCCTTTGCCATCTGGGATGACAGCAAAAAACAACTTCTCTTATACCGTGACCGCGTAGGAATCAAACCGCTTTTTTACTCGTTTGTATCCGGACAGCTCCTGTTTGCCTCTGAGCCAAAGGCACTTTTTTGTTTTCCGGGATTCACTCCGAGGGTTTCTATGGATGGCATTCGCGAAGTTCTCGCGATCGGACCTGCCCGGACCATGGGAAATGGAATTTTTGATGATGTAAACGAAGTTCTTCCCGGACATTATCTCATTTTTTCTGAAAATACGATGTCCGATCACACTTACTGGGATCTGTTCCGCGCCCCGCATACCGATTCCTATGAACAGACAGTGGAAACTGTCTCTTTTCTTCTGCGCGATTCCGTGACCAGACAGATGGTATCCGATGTCCCGGTGTGCACTTTTTTGTCCGGCGGCATTGACTCAAGCATTGTCACTGCGATTGCCTGCCGTTACATGGAAAAACACGGTGAAACCTTAAATACTTTTTCCTTTGATTTTAAGGACAATGACATTTATTTTAAATCCAACGCCTTTCAACCGGAGCGTGATCTTCCTTATGTCAAAATCATGTTAGATCACTATCACACAAATCACACCTGTCTGGAATGCGATGAAAACACGCTCTTTTCCGCACTCAGAGATGCCGTCGACGCAAAGGATTTTCCGGGTATGACAGACGTGGACTCCTCACTGCTCTACTTCTGTTCCCTTGTAAAAAAACACAATAAGGTCGCACTGACCGGGGAATGTGCCGATGAGATTTTCGGCGGATATCCGTGGTTTTACCGGGAAGATCTTTTATCCAGAGATGGCTTTCCGTGGTCCGCGGATATGTCTGTGCGAACACTGTTTCTTAAAGACTCCTTCATAAAAGATCTCGATCTTGCCGCCTACTCCCACGACCGTTACCAGACTTCTTTAAACCAGGCACCACACCTTTCAGACGAGACGGAAACCGAGCGGAAACGCTATAATATCGCTTATCTGAACATCAAATGGTTTATGCAGACACTGCTCGACCGCATGGACCGCACAAGCATGTACTCCGGTCTGGAAGCCCGTGTTCCATTTGCCGACCACCGCATCATCGAGTATGTGTTTAATGTTCCGTGGGAAATGAAATACCAGAACGGTGTCGAGAAAGCACTGCTCCGTGACGCATGTAAAGACCTGCTCCCAGAGGAGCTTTTGCACCGGAAAAAGAGCCCTTACCCGAAAACCTATCATCCGGGCTACGAAAAGCTTCTGATCTCGGAGATGCGTCACATCCTCGACCAGCCGGATGCACCAATCAAGTCCTTTATCGACACAGCAAAACTCGAAAACTTCTTAAAGGCACCGGCCGAATACGGAAAGCCCTGGTTCGGACAGCTGATGGCAGGTCCGCAGCTGCTCGCCTACTTCATCCAGATCAACTACTGGATGCAGAAATACCACCTGAATCTGTAATTTCCGGATGGGTGGAAGCGCAGCCCCGGCTGTCCGGTCTGGCAGTCTGCCGGGTTATATCATTTATGTATGCATGGAAAGGAAGCGGGGCGCAGAATGAAACTTGTTCAAATTGCTTATTTATCAATATTTCCTTTTTGACTGCTCTCATTGTTTATATTCATTCAGCAATGGACAGTCCGCACAATATGTCCGTTTCATGACACACACTCGTCTTAGGTTTCTCGTGTGTGCGTTACATGCCAGAAGATCAGCAGAGAAGCAGGGCAAAAATCACCCGGTTTTCCTTTTGATTTTTGCCCTGCAATAAACGATGCTGATTCTGGCATTTACGCACACTAGAGAAAGCTAACGAGTGTGTGTCTGAAACGGACATATTGCGTGGACTGTTCATTGATGAATGTACATAAACCAGCAGTCAAAAAAGAAACATTGATAAATCTACGCAATTTTTCACGAAAGTTTCATTCTGCGCCCCGCTTCCTTTCCATCATCTCAGTTACGAAAATCCGGCAGACTGCCAGACTGGACAGCCGGGACAACGTTTTTATTTATTCGGAAAGTACTTTGTTCAGGATGTCTGCGAGCGGAACCATGGCGTTTTTTGCCTCCTGCACGGTGTTGGTCTGCGCCCCGACCTCGACGAGCAGTGTTTTCGGACAGTAATGCATGTTGAAGCGGTAACCTTTGAGGTAAATTTTTCTTGTGTATCCTGGGTAGTATTCTGCTGCGGTAAGCTGCATCTGAAACGAGAATGCCAGATTATCCGCTATGTATGGATTGTACAGATAGCCGATATCCCCCAGTTTGGTCGTTCTGCTCAATCCGTTAAAAAACATTACTTTTGCCATGTCCGTTCCATTCACATTCGTGACAAGCCTTGTGTTCTCCCCCACGCCATCCCGGTGCAGATCTATGACCACGTCAATGCTCGGATTGTCTGCCAGTATCTGCTCTAATGCCGGTGCTGCTTTGGAATACGCCTTATCACGGATGGTATCATATTCCCCGGTGTCGTGGATGACATTGTATCCATATTGCTGTGTCAGCAATTCTGTCAGATAATCCCCAACGCCCACAACCGTAGTTGAGCGGTCTCCGGGAATAGAATCCGCATACCCTTCCAGTGAATGGGTATGATAAATTAAGATTTGTGGCGTACTCGCATCATGTGCGATTTTCATATTTTTTCCGGTGAGTGCTGCCACATTTAACTGATCACTTTTTACAGTTGTTGTACTGTCCACCTGATAAAAATTCTGCACAAGATAATCAAAATCGTTTAATTTATCCAGAGAATATTCGACTGCTTTCTGTGTTGCTGCTATGGGCGGTGCAACTGTGAGAGATGTCTGCTCTGCGGAGTTGGATGTTTCCTGCGAGGTGTCCGGGTTCTGTGCATTTGCAGCTGCCTGTGAATTGTCGGTGGTCTGCGCGTTATCTGCCGGCTGTGAACTGTCTGTATTCTGTGCATTATCTGTGCCCCCATTGTTTTGCATCACAACCTGTCCGTTCTCATCCACGTAGTTCTCGTCCAACGCTTCCATCGCAAGGATCATCTCATAGGAAAGCGTGCTCTCTGCATCAGTTTCATAAGATTGTATCTGAACCGTATAATCTGCAATTGGAAATAATATTTTCTCCACTTTGGCAAGAAAATGGTTACCGTTTTCCTTCTCTTCATAGTGAAGTCCCGGTGCCAGCACATCCACCACTGCCGTCCCTGCCATTTTTACTGCTGCTTTTTTCCCGATACTCCAAAGCTCCTGCCGCTGTACAAAAAATGTTACAAGTGCTGTAACTACCAGCATTCCCATCAGATATTTTCCATATTTATTTTTAAATCTTCTTTTTTGATAACTTCTATAACCATGAAAATACATAATACACCTTATGCCAGTTTCCATTCATTATGCAAAAATATTGTGATCGATCAAAGCGATATTTAACCCCTCTGATATAGTAAAACTTAATCTTTTGACAGATTCATCAATATCTTTTGGTGTCACAAACATGGTGTTCAGATTCGGAGACAACAGCTCCCGGATCAATTCATATTTCTCTGTCTCATTGAGTTCTCCAAGAGTGTTGCCAAGCGTCTTAAGTTCGCTGCTCTGATTCATCGCCGTGATCAGATTAAACATCGTATCATTTACTATAGTGGCAGCGTCAACGACCGTTGGAACCCCGATTGCAATAACTGGAACACCAATGCTTTTCTCATTTAACCCGTGTCTGTGATTGCCGACACCGCTTCCCGGATTGATTCCGGTGTCCGTCACCTGAATGGTCCGGTTGAGACGCTTGGTATTTCTTGCTGCAAGCGCATCAATTGCGATCACAACATCCGGTTTTGTCTCCTTCACAATTCCATTCACGATCTCCATAGATTCCATGCCTGTCTGTGCCATTACACCCGGAACAATACTGCTCACGCGATTGACATGCTCTTTTCCAAACGCATATTTTCCGTATTCATTGATAATATGTCTCGTAATGTAGAGATTATCCACCACTCTTGGTCCCAATGCATCCGGCGTTACTGCCCGGTTTCCAAGCCCGACGATCAGTACGGAGACATCCTCTTTTTTTACGCTGATCAACTGCTTTAACACTTTGGCAAGCTGTTCCGAGATCTCTCTATGATAATCTTCGTCCTCCTCATCCATATTCGATGCCTCGATCGTGATATAAGTACCTTTGGGTTTCTCCATGGCTTTTGCACCATTCTCCGTCTCGATCACCACTGTGCTGATGGTCAGATTTTTACTGACATGCTCCTCCGAAAAACGGACACCTTTCAGTTCCACTTTATCTTCCTGCATTTTTTCCTGCGTCTCTAATGCAAGGTCTGTTCTGATCTGGTACATATGCGCTTCTCCTCTTTCTGATTCTATGGATATAGATAATTGCAGAACTCCTTCTACACTTCTTTTGATTATAAGCAATTGTCTCTTCTTTCAATTGTCCAATCTGTACTTTCATGAGTTCCCGCTCATTTTACTTAGTATGTCCTTTCCCCGATAATTTATCCGCAGCTTTTAGCGGATCTGCATTCACATTCAGATGAACCTGAAATTCAGAAAAAGCTTTTCTAAAATATTTCAAAAAAATTTGCAAAAAATGTCATTTTATATATTGACAGCATGATAGAAATATCCTATACTACTCTAGTATGTTTACATTGAACTGTCCGTGTCCGGCTTTAATGTAACAATCATGAACAATTACAATCATAAAAAAATTGGAGGTGTACAGATTGGCTAACATTAAATCTGCAAAGAAGAGAATTTTAGTAACTGAAACAAAAGCTGCTAGAAACAAATCTATCAGATCTGAAGTGAAAACAGTAACCAAGAAAGTTGAGGCTGCTGTTGCTGCAAACGATAAGGAAGCTGCAAAAGCTGCATTAACAGTTGCAATTTCTACTATCGAGAGCGCTGCTTCTAAAGGTGTTTATCACAAAAACAATTCTGCTAGAAAAGTTTCCCGTTTAACAAAGCTTGTTAACGCAATGGCTTAATAGAAGATAAATTAAAATTCGCGAATTCAAAAATCACCAGTACCGTCATACTGGTGATTTTTTTATACAATAGAATGCACGCAAAGCGTGCATTCTATTGTTTGCTGTATTTCATTAAAAAGAGTTCCACTGCCATCTGGTCATTCATTCGGCCGGTCTTTACCGCTTCCTCAAAATCCACGCCATCCCGGATTGCCTGCTTTAACTGCTGCATCGTAAATCCTTTTGCCTGCGTCACATTTCTCCGCACTGCAAACGGCGGGATTCCTGCTTTCTGTGCCATCGTATTGTTATCAAATCCCTTTTTCGACATATCCTTGACATTCAACAGAATCTGAAACTGTCTGGAGATCAGATACATAATCCGCATGGACGGTTCTTTTAATGTCAGCAGGTCATAATACAGATCCAGCGCTTTCTTCTGATTATGCTCCGCGATCGCATTGACCATCTCAAAAATTTTATTTGTGGTCTGCTCTGTCGTCACTGCCTCCACGTCCTTCGCCTCGATGACATCCTTATCCATACAGTAACAGATCAATTTTTCCAGCTCGCGGTCAATATTGCCCATATCCGTTCCGGTTTTGCTCAAAAAAAGCTGCATGACAGAACCTGTGATATTCTTCCCCTCTTTTTTCAGACGTGTCAAGATCCAGCGTGTCAGAAGTTCCTCTGTCTGTGTTGTAAACTCCACAATCTTTCCTACATTTTTCACTGCCTTATAGAGCTTCGAGCGCTTGTCCACTTCCTCCTCCACAAAAAGAAACAGTGTCGTATCCGGAACCTGCGGCATATACTCTGCCAGCTCCTCACAACTGCCCTTAAAAAAGCCGCTGTTTTCAATCAGGATCACTCTCCGGTCGGCAAAAAAAGGAAGGGTTTCCGACAGGTCGATCACCTCTTTCGGATTTGTGTCTTTTCCCTCATAAGCGGTAAAATTCATCGTATCATCGGGCTGCACCAACGCTTTTTTCAGCTTGTCTTTGTACTGTTTTTTCAGGTACGCCTCGTCGCCGTAGAGCAGATATATCTTTTTAAATTGTCCACTCTTAATATCTTCATCAATCGTTTTCATTTTCGCCTGTTATCCAATCAAAGTGTACTGCATCAGTTCATAATGTAATCTGCTTCCCTCTGTGATCTCCATTGGGAGCAGCGCTCTTGCCACCAGTTTCAGCTCGCCGTCTGGCTCGTCTACCCTTCTTAAATGTGCATAGTCACCATCAATTTGTTCTACCATATAGTCACATACTAACATATGTTTCTGCCACTCAAAATGTGTTGAAATATACTCAAACACATCGAGAAATTGAAGTCCT
>ENA-OPAQ01001565-OPAQ01001565.1-human-gut-metagenome-genome-assembly--contig:-NODE-1565-length-13966-cov-3.084250_pt1 | contig 13966 bp, 9 predicted proteins | sample MGYA00241058_ERZ501432 | MGnify/ENA primary metagenome ERZ501432 (study PRJEB25962, sample SAMEA2042570) | human gut metagenome | biome: human gut; feature: human-associated habitat; material: faeces... | reverse complement strand
ATAGGGGATAGGCTCTCTTTCGGGCGTCTGTTTCGCTCTACAAATCAGGATTTAAAGTCTTGCGAGTACCGCTCTTGCGGCCTTAATTCCGGAAGCCCCCGCCTGTGCAAGTCCTCTTGTCGTTCCTGCGCCATCACCGATAGCGAAGAATCCAGGAAGTTTTGTCTCAAGTTCGTGGCTTAACTCTAAACGGGAAGAGTAGAATTTGACTTCTGCACCATATAAAAGAGTGTCATAGTTTGCAGTACCAGGAGCTACTTTATCAAGGGCATAGATCATCTCAATAATATCATCAAGCTGACGCTTTGGAAGTGCCAAAGATAAATCTCCAGGAACAGCAGCAGTCAGTGTAGGCTTTACGAAAGACTGGCTTAAACGATGTTCATTTGTACGGATACCCTTTACCAGGTCACCGAAACGCTGTACAAGCACGCCGCCAGCTAACATATTAGAAAGGGAAGCAATGTGCTTACCATAACGATATGGCTCATCAAATGGTTCTGTAAAACGGTTGGAAACAAGAAGGGCAAAGTTTGTATTCTCACTGCGAAGAGAAGCATCAGAGTAAGAATGACCATTTACCGTGTTAATTCCTTCTACATTTTCAGCAACAACGTGTCCGTAAGGATTCATACAGAAAGTACGGACGCTGTCACCATACTGTTTTGTACGGTAGACAAGTTTTGACTCATATACGACATCTGTGATATGTTCAAATACTCGTGCCGGAAGTTCCACACGAACACCGATATCTACCTGATTGTTAATAAGCTTAATTCCAAGATTCTTACACTGGTTTGCAAACCATTCTGCACCGCTTCGTCCAGGAGCAGCGATTAAATACTGACAACGTGCGACATCCCCTTTTTCTGTTACAAGTTCATAACCTTCTGAGCAGGTTTTAATCTCAGAAATAGCAGTATTAAAATGGAAATCCATTTTATCTTTTAAATCTTCATAAATATTTGTAAGAATCATAAGATTCTTTTCTGTACCAAGATGTTTGCACTGTGCCTGTAAAAGATGAAGGTCGAATTCAAGAGCCTTTTTTGCAAGAGCCTGTGCTTCTGGAGTTGTTGTAGAGAAATAGCTAGTAGTAGCACCGTGAGCTACATTTACATCATCTACATAATGAATCAGTTCCATAACTTCATCATGATCCATATAATCAGTAAGCCAGCCGCCAAATTCTGTAGTAAAGTTAAATTTACCGTCAGAAAATGCACCAGCACCACCAAAGCCGCACATAGTATCGCAGACTTTACAGTTGATACACTGCTTTACCTTTTTTGCTACAATAGGGCAGCTTCTTTTATAAATATCCCTTCCCTGTTCAAAAACACCAATCTTTAAGGAAGGATTTTTTAAACTAAGTTCGTAACCGGCATAAATACCAGCTTCACCGCAGCCAATAATAATAACATCATATACCTGATTCATCAAATTACCTCCTAAATTAATGGTTTACATTTATTATAATGTAAAGAAAACCATAAAAATCCACTATGTATTATAAAGAAAAAAGAATAGAATGTCAAATGTTTTAGAAAATTAAGTGAGAGACTTCGTCATACAATTGTTAGGTGCTTTACTGAGTAAAATAATTGGATAAAATAGTAGAAAGAATTCAAAAAATATTCTTAATAAATATTAAGAAGTCAAAGTAACCTTCTACCATGTATAATGAAGATGTGGTACAATATTCTCAGGCAGATTTAAGAATTTTTAAATAAGATTCTTTTTACAGAACATGCAGAATATAAAAATGTTCCGTAATTGTGAACATTCTTTTAATTTATTGTGATGTTTGATGATTTTTCAGAGTAATTGTGCTATCATAACAAAATAAGTTTCAAGTGACTATCTTAAAGCTTTGCCAGAGCGTGTTTGAAAAATGCAAATTGGGGCGTGCAGATTGCAGGAATGATTTTTCAAACATACTCTAGGCTTTTTATAAAAGATATTAAGGAGGTTGTTATGTTTCGGAAGAAGAATGGGCAGGAATTTATGGATGAGACGAATTTAGATTCATCCACAAATGATAAGGAAGAGAAGAAAGGATTTTTCCACAGGAAAAAGAAAAAAGAAATCAATCTGTATGAGGACGATATGGGATATATCGAGGATGACAGTAATTTCGATGAAGACGAATATGATAAAGAATTAGAAGAGTTACAGGAAGAAGAGAAGCCAGAGAAGAAACGGGGATTTTTCCATCGCAAGAAGAAAGAAGAGGAAAAATCTGGTGGTACGGAGAAGCTTGAAGGTACTAAGGAAGAGGAAGAAAGTCTGTTAAGCGATGACGATGCCATTATTTTGCAGGAGCCGGAGAAGAAGAAGTTTTCCAAGAAGAAGCTGGCGCTTATCTGTGGTACGGCAGCAGTCATAGTGATCGCTGTTGTTTTTTTTGTGATTCGCAATATCGGAGGAACAAGTGAGGGCAAGGCTTATGTGGAGTCTGTTCGTGAGATTACAGGACTGGGAACTGCTGGTGGTGCGAATAACCGTTATACAGGAACTGTTGATGCAGAGAAGTCATGGAAGATTACATTACAGTCTGATTTATCTGTAGAGAAACGCTATGTTAATGTAGGGGATCAGGTAAAGAAGGGAGATAAGCTCTTTAAGTACAACACACAGGAGTTAAAGCTTTCTAAAGAAAAGAAAGAACTTGAGCAGGAGACTTTACAGAATGAGATTACACAGTTGACAAAGGATATTAAGTCTTATCAGTCTGATTTGAAGTCTGCAAGTGCCAGTGAGAAGATTCAGCTTCAGACACAGATTTTAACGGCTCAGACAACAATTAAAAAAGATCAGTATACGATTAAGTCCAATAAAGAGTCAATTAAGTTGTTAGAGAAGAACATTAAAGATGCAACAGTAAAAAGTAAGATGAATGGTCTTGTAAAGAAAGTAAATGCATCTTTAGAGACTTCCTCTTCGGATGATAGTTCGGATGACGGCTCGGATTCTGGTGATGGAAGTTCAGATGATTCCTCTTACATGACAATTCTTGCGGTAGGTAATTACCGAATTAAGGGAACTGTCAGTGAGACGAATGTATGGAGTCTTAACGAGGGAGATCCAGTTATTGTTCGTTCAAGAGTGGATAATTCCCAGACCTGGAAAGGAACAATCAGCAGCATTAAGACGGATACGACGGCAGATGATACCAGTGACAGCAGCTCTGATTATTCAGATGGCTATACAGATGATGAAAGCAGTACAGGAGAAACTGCCTCTAAGTATAACTTTTATGTGAAGTTAGATAATGATAAGGATTTGATGATGGGACAGCATGTCCTTATAGAACAGGATAATGGACAGGACGAGCAGAAAGAGGGTATGTGGCTGCCATCTGCTTACATAAAGAAAAATAATAACAAATACTATGTATGGCTCGATTCTCATAATAAGTTAAAGCTTCATGAGATTCAGGTTGGAGAGTACGATGAGAATCTTGATGAGTATGAAGTAAAGAGCGGCCTTAAAACAAGTGATTACATTGCATGTGACGACAGTACATTAAAAGAAGGCATGAAAGTTACAAAGGTAAGTCCGGAAGATAATACATCTGGTTATGGAGATGAGCAGGAGAATGATGATGCAGAGTCATTTGGTTCAGATGCATCTGAAGATACTTCAGATGTGGGAGAGGATTATTCAGATTACAGTGATAGTGCGGATACATATGACAGCTCTGATGATGGAAGTCTGAGTGACGGTGCAGATTTTGGAAGTGATAGCTCAGATTCTGGTAACAGTGGAACAAGTGATAGTGATATTGCGGACTTTGGGGAATAAGGATTCCCGTCAGGAAAGGACATATAGCATATGCTTTTGGAACTAAAACATATTTATAAGAATTATTTACAGGATAAGATTGTCATACCAGTTCTTAAAGATGTAAATATCTCTATTGATGAGGGCGAATATGTGGCAATTATGGGACCTTCTGGTTCTGGAAAGACAACACTGATGAATATTATCGGTTGCCTGGATCGTCCGACAAAGGGAGAATTTCTTTTAGAAGGGGAATCTATTGTTAATTATAACGAGAACCGCCTGTCGGATTTACGTTTGAATACTTTGGGATTTGTATTTCAGAGTTTCAATCTTCTTCCAAAACAGACAGCACTTGACAACGTAGCCCTTCCGTTAAGTTATGCAGGAGTGCCGGTAAAAAAGCGAAAGGAAATTGCTTTTCAGGCATTAAAGAGAGTAGGGCTGGCAGAGCGAGTACATTTTAGGCCGAGTCAGCTTTCTGGTGGACAGCAGCAGAGAGTAGCGATTGCAAGAGCTTTAGTAAATAATCCAAAGATTATTCTTGCGGATGAGCCAACAGGAGCACTGGACAGCCGTTCTGGTATTCAGGTAATGAGTCTGTTCCAGCAATTGAATGAAGAGGGAGTAACGATTATTATGATTACGCATGATGCCAATATTGCGAATCATGCGAAGAAAGTACTCCATATTTTTGATGGAGAGATTGTGGAAGACAAGGAAAGAAAAGAAAAGCAGCAGGCCGAAGTTCAGAGTGAAAAAGAAGCGAAGGATGATGCAGTATTTTCAGAAATTGAACAGGACTTTGGCGTAAAAGAGTGGGAAGGAGAGATCTGATTTGAAGGGAAAGAAAAAGATACTACTTGCAGTAGTGCTGGTTCTTGTGATGGCAGTGGGGATTACTTCCATTGTCGTTATAAGAAATAGAAACAAAACAGTAGTAAAAGTATTCCCGGTAAGTATGCTGAACAGTTCGGACTGGTTTGATACAGATACTTCTCTTACGGGAACTCTTACTTCAGACTACATACAGGAAGTTCATATTGATGGTGGACAGAAGGTAAAGAAAGTCTATGTAAAAAAGGGCGATAAAGTAAAGAAAGGAGATATTCTTTTAAAATATAATGTCTCTGAGAAAGAATTGGATTTGAAATTACAAAAACTTCAGATACAGTCTTCTAAAATGGAAATCGCCGAGATGGAAAAAGAGCTGAAAAAGCTTAAAAATACAAAAACAGTTGGTGCCGTAAATACGGGAAACAGTGATGTTATGAATGCCTCAGTGAATCTTTCTGCTATTAAGGGAACAAGTCTTAGTTATCTTGTGGCAGAAGCGAATGGAAATACAGAGAGTACAAGTTCTGGTGTTAAAGTACAGAGTGGGAATGCTGTCTCTAAAAGTGGAAGTGATTCCGGCTCCGGAAGTGGCTCAGGTTCCGAGAGTGGTTCCGGAAGTGGCTCAGGTTCCGAGAGTGGTTCCGGAAGTGGTTCGGGTTCCGAGAGTGGCTCCGGCTCTGGAGAGACAAAGTTAGTTTTACGGGATCATGTTAGTAGTGAAGCAGATAAAGCTGCAACGTCCGGTGCAGGAACAAAAGAAGATGATTCACTTATTTTCACACTTACAAAAAATGGAACGATTAGTGGAGCGTTTGTCAAGAAGCTTATTTCCGAAGGAAAATATGCAGAGTTCCGCTCATATAAATCGGAAGAATCTAAGAATCCAATTGCAACATTTGAGCTTTCACCAGACACGAAAGTTAATGTTTATGATAACGATAATTATACAGTTAATAAGTTAAACGAAGGTGGAGATTCAAGAACTTTACATAATTCGATAGAATCAGTAAGTGAGAGAGATAGTTCTAGTGGAGATGGTTCTTCTGCGGGTAATGCGTATATTTATTATCTAAATGTTAACGGAAGAGTAAAAGGTTCAGTCATTAAGTCATTACATGATTCTAAAAAGTATGCTACGTTTATTGAATTTGATGAAAACGGCAAGGAAAAGAACAGATATGAATATAATCCAGACAGAGTATTTACAGATTTAGAGGAAGATGGATTATATAAAGTGTCAGATTTCGACAACTTAACTATAAGACCTGCATACAAAGATTTAAAAGCAGATAAGTTAGAGGATGGACAAAAAGATTCCAACGGCAAATACATTTTCTATTTACAAAAAGGTGGAAAAATCAGCGGTTCTTTATTGAATGACTTGATTAAAAAGGGTATTAATGCCAAGTTTATTGAGTACGCATCCGAAAAAGATTATGACAATGAGAATACAGAGAATGCAAATACATTAGAGATTACTTCCTCCAGCAAGTTTACAGTGGAGCTTGCAGATGGGACAGGATATACCATCTCTTATTTAAAGAGTAAGGTGAAGAAAGATGACCCATCGAAGCCAACTACAGAACATGAAAATCCAACAACTCCTTCTACAGACAAAAAGATTAAGTTTAAACAGAATCGTAAGAGGGTAACCGCAGGAAATGGATGTCTGCTTACCGTTGTAACAGAAGATGGAAAGAGTATTGATCAGAGTAAAGTTACATGGAAGCTTAGTGATAATATCTCAAAAGATACGACAATCACAAAAACAAAGTCAGGTGTCTGGCTGTATGTGGACGAGGGAGAGCCGTCTTCTTCTGTAACAATTACAGCACAGGTAAAGAATGTAAAAGGAATTTCCAAAGAGCAGATTTCAAGAACACTGATTGTAAAAGGTGCAGATACTGGTGATGATGGAGATGATAATAATGGAGGTGGCTCCGATGATGGTTCAGGTTCAGGCTCTGGCGATGGTATAGATGACGGAACAGATAGCAGCGGCGGAGATGATAACGACTATACAGCCGAGGAGTTAAAAGCAGCGATTTCTGATAAGGAAGATGATATCGCACAGGCCAAAGAAGATCTTCATGATGCACAGATTAGTTATAAAGAAGCTAAGGCAGAAGTAGATAAGGCAACAGTAAAGGCAAAACTTGCCGGAACAGTAACGACAGCGTGCAGCAAGGGAACACTTCCAACGGATGGTTCAGCTGCAATCGTGGTAAAAGCTGCAGATGGAATGTATGTAAAAACATCAATCAGCGAGATGGAACTTGATAGTGTAAAGGTCGGTGGAACAATCAAATGTGTATCAAGTGATACCGGAGATGAATATACTGCAGAGGTAAAAGAAATTTCTGATTTTCCTACAGCAGACAGTAGTAATGGCGGAGATGCATCTAATCCAAACAGTTCCTATTATCCAATCGTTGCATTTATAAAAGATGCAGATGGGCTAAGTCCTGGAGGCAGTGTTGAAGTTTCTTACAGTTCGAAATCTATGGGAACGGCCAACGAAAACGCAGTATATCTTCAGAAAGCGTATATTCGAACAGAAGATAAGAAGAGTTATGTGTATCTTAGAGATAAGAAGACAAAACGCTTGAAAAAACAGTATATAACGGTTGGAAAGACAATGAATGGACAATATATCGAAATTGTTTCAGGTGTTACAGAAGACGATAATATTGCCTTCCCTTATGGAAAGAATTTAAGAGAAGGAGTAAAGACAAAAATTTCGGAAGACGATAGCGAAATGATTTATTAGGAGGAAGAACAATGCTTGAAAATATAAGATTATCTTTTCAGGGTGTGTGGAGTCACAGACTACGTTCCTTCCTGACAATGTTAGGTATCATTATTGGTATCGCAGCAATTATTGCTATCGTATCAACAATCAAAGGAACAAATGAACAGATTAAGAAAAACCTGATTGGTTCAGGAACGAACACGACAACAGTACAGCTTACAGAAGAAGGAAACTATCCAGCAGAGATGGAATATGGAATTCCAAAAGGAATCCCGGTTCTTGATGACGATATGCGCCAGCAGCTTGCAGATATTGACCATGTAAAAGATGCATCTTTATATGTATCCCGTACACAGGTTGACTACATTTACTATAATGATACATCACTTTCAGGCGGACAGCTTATCGGAGCAGATTCCCATTATCTTGGGACTTGTGGATACATTATGAAAAGAGGAAGAGGATTTACAGACAGCGATTATGAAAAGTATCGTAAAGTTGCGGTAATAGATAGTGTAGCTGCCGATTCTCTTTTTGGAGACGCCAACCCGGTAGGAAAGACTATTGATATTAAGGGAGAACCATTTATCGTTATCGGTGTTATTGAGGAATCAACAGCATTTAGTCCGGTAATTAATTCGGTGGAAGATTATTATACCTATGTATATAATGATGGAAGTGCCAGTGGTATTGTTGTAATTCCAGATGTTGACTGGAATATTGTGCAGCAGTATGATGAGCCACAGAATGCGAAGCTGCTTGCAGATTCAACAGATAATATGACATCCGTTGGAAAGGCGGCGCAGACTTTATTAAATGAGACGGTAACAAGTAAGAGTATTAAGTATCGTGCAGCCAATATGAATGAGACTGCGGAAGAAAGCCAGCAGGTAAGTGCAACAACGAATAAACAGTTAATTTGGATTGCAAGTATTTCCTTGTTAGTTGGTGGTATTGGTGTTATGAATATTATGCTGGTATCGGTAACAGAGCGTACAAGAGAAATCGGTCTTAAAAAAGCGATTGGTGCAAGAAAGAATAGAATTCTTGCCCAGTTCTTAACTGAAGCGGCGGTACTTACAAGTTTAGGTGGTATCATTGGTACGATTACAGGTATTGCCTTAGCTGAAATTATCGGAAAGATATCTAATGTTCCGATTGCTATCAGTATACCGGCCGTAATCCTTGCTATTGCCTTTTCCACAGTTATCGGAGTTGTATTTGGATTATTACCGGCAGTAAAAGCTGCAAACTTAGATCCAATCGTTGCATTACGTCATGAATAGTGCTATGATACTAAAGCTAAAAAGCAAATATCTGTAATAGAGAAATCATTTGTACGGATATACGGGCAGAGAATATGGTTTTGAATATCAATGTATCCGTACATGCCAACTCTATATTTTGTAGATATATTACAAAATTACAGGAATAGAATGTAGATAAGATTAATAAAGAACGATAGGTAACAGGAGAAAAACGATGGGTAAATATTTTGGAACAGATGGTTTCCGTGGCGAAGCAAACGTAGATTTAACTGTAGAACATGCATATCAGGTTGGTCGCTTTCTTGGATGGTATTATGGAAAAGATAAAAAAGAAAAATGTAAAGTTGTCATTGGAAAGGACACACGCCGTTCAAGCTATATGTTTGAATATTCATTAGTAGCAGGTTTAACTGCTTCTGGAGCAGATGTTTATCTGTTACATGTAACAACAACCCCAAGTGTTTCTTATGTAGTAAGAACAGAAGATTTTGACTGCGGAATTATGATTTCTGCCAGCCATAATCCATACTATGATAATGGAATCAAGCTTATCAATTCAAAAGGTGAAAAGATGGATGAAGAAACCATCCTTAAAGTCGAAGATTATATTGATGGAAAGATTGAAGTCCCAATGGCAGTAAGAGACCAGATTGGATGTACGGTTGATTATTCGGCAGGAAGAAATCGTTACATCGGATATTTGATTTCTCTTGCAACACGTTCTTATAAGAACATCAAGGTTGGGCTTGACTGTGCTAACGGAAGTTCCTGGATGATTGCAAAGAGTGTATTTGATGCATTAGGAGCGAAAACTTATGTAATCAATGCAGAACCAGATGGATTGAACATTAACATGAATGCTGGTTCTACACATATTGAAGTCCTTCAGAACTTCGTAAAAGAGAATCAGCTTGATGTTGGATTTGCCTTTGATGGAGATGCAGACCGTTGTATCGCTGTTGATGAGAACGGAAATATCGTAGACGGAGATTTAATTTTATACGTTTATGGACGATATCTCAAAGAAAAAGGTGCACTTCGCAACAACACTGTAGTAACAACAATCATGTCTAACTTCGGACTTTATAAAGCCTTTGATGAACTTGGTATTGATTACGAAAAAACACAGGTTGGTGATAAATATGTTTACGAAAACATGGTAAAGAACGGACACCGTATCGGCGGAGAACAGTCTGGGCATATCATTTTTAGTAAATATGCAACAACAGGAGATGGAATCCTCACAGCCATCAAGATGATGGAAGTTATGTTAGAGAAAAAGTCCTCTCTTGCAACACTCACATCCCCAGTACGCATTTACCCACAGGTACTTAAAAATATCCGTGTAAAGAGCAAACCAGAGGCACAGAATGATGCTGATGTACAGGCAGCAGTAAAACAGGTTGCAGAAACACTTGGAAGTACAGGAAGAATCCTCGTACGCGAAAGTGGTACAGAACCAGTGATTCGTGTTATGGTTGAGGCTGAGACCGAGAAAGAGTGCGAAAAATATGTGGACTCTGTAATTGATGTCATCAAGGAAAAAGGACACTGTGAATAAATCCTGATTGAACAAAATCGCTGCACGTAGCTTTCGCAAGCCATCGCGCAGCAATTTTGTTTAATCAGAATTCTTAGCACATTTAGCACAATAACCTCGGAAGGTTATTGTATAATCAGAGATAATTCCATCAAATCCCGTTCCGATTTCTTCCTGTGGATGAATCGATGGTTTAAAAGGAATATCCTGCAGGCAGCCGCAGGACTTACATTCAAAATGAGCATGAGGTTTTGTCTGTCCGTCAAAACGGTCAGCGTGGTTCTCGCAGGTAATCTTCATAATTTTTCCAAGAGAAGTTAATAGTGAAAGATTACGATATACTGTTCCCAGGCTAATATTAGGAAAGCTTTCCCGCAGCTCCTGATAAATAATGTCGGCGGTAGGATGGTCATGATGACGCATCACACATTCTAATATGGCGTTTCGCTGGCGGCTGTTCTTCATTGGCGCACCCATTGGCAAATCCCCTTTCATAATTAAAATATTAATAAATAAAATAATAAATATAAAACATGCAATAACGATAAAAGTTACTATTTTCATAATAAAAGAAAATAGCAATGCTGTCAAGAGTTATTAAGAAAATAAGATTTTCAATAAGGAAAAAATATTGACAAAGAAATGTGGGAATAGTATGATACTAGAGTCAAAGGGTCACATTTTCATGATTAGATAGAATACAAGAAGAGAGTCTTGCCAAAACAGCAGGAAGTATTGTATTCGTGATAGTTATGTAAAGTGTCAAGACCTCGGATTTTTATTTTACATTAATTTTGAACATGAATAACACATTTTATAAAAAGGAGATTTTTTCTTATGTTAGAAAAGATGAAAGAGATTATTGCAGAACAGTTAGGCGTTGAAGAGGATGAGATTACACCGGATACTTCTTTTAAGGAAGATTTAGGAGCGGATTCTCTTGATTTATTTGAGCTGACTATGGCGTTAGAAGAAGAGTACGATACAGAGATTCCTGCAGAAGAACTTGAAGATATCGAAACAGTTGGAGATGTTATTGAGTATTTAAGAGAAAAAGGAATTGACGAATAGGCAGTAGATAACAAAAGAACTGACCCTGATAAGTAAGATTCTGATGAATAGGTATTGAGGAATGGCAGAGTCCTCAGTACCTTTTTTCACGTCAGAATAGTCGTAAATCTTACGAAAGTGCGTCATTCTCAGGTTAGTTATAAAAAACTATTGGAAATTTGAGAGGTTTCGTTTATAATGGTAACGAGTGTGTCAGTATTTGACATAGAGATACGATTTTGATATTGATTTTCAATTAAAGTTGGAATCAATATTTGGGATAAAAGTTGTGGAGTTTGTAAGGAAAGGAGATTCCTAATGGCTACGGATATTGGAATTGATTTAGGTACTGCGAGTATTTTGGTATATGTAAAGGGTAAGGGGGTCGTGTTAAAAGAGCCTTCAGTAGTTGCTTTTGATGTCGATACAAGAAAGATTAAGGCAATCGGTGAGGAAGCGCGTCTGATGATTGGACGTACACCTGGTAATATTGTAGCGGTTCGTCCTTTAAGACAGGGTGTAATCAGTGATTATTCTGTTACAGAGAAGATGCTGAAGTATTTTGTTCACAAGTCAGTGGGCAAGAGTTTATTTGGAAGAAAGCCAAGAATTTCTGTCTGTGTTCCAAGTGGAGTAACAGAAGTTGAGAAGAAGGCTGTAGAAGATGCTACTTACGCAGCAGGAGCAAGAGATGTAAAGATTATCGAGGAACCGGTAGCAGCAGCAATCGGTGCTGGTATTGATATTGCAAAACCATGTGGTAACATGATTGTTGATATCGGTGGCGGTACTTCTGATATTGCGGTTATTTCTCTGGGAGGTACAGTAGTAAGCACATCTATTAAGGTTGCTGGAGATGACTTTGATGAAGCGATTGTTCGTTATATGAGAAAGAAACATAATCTGTTAATTGGTGACCGTACAGCAGAAGATATCAAAATTCAGGTGGGAAGTGCATACACTCGTGCAGAAGAGTCTTCTATTGAAGTAAGAGGACGTAACTTAGTAACCGGCCTTCCTAAGACAGTTACGGTAACTTCTGAAGAGACAAGAGAGGCTCTTCGTGAAGCGACAGCACAGATTGTAGAGGCAGTTCACAGTGTATTAGAGAGAACTCCGCCAGAATTAGCAGCAGATATTTCTGATAGAGGAATTGTACTTACCGGTGGTGGAAGTATGTTACAGGGCTTAGAGCAGTTAATTGAGGAAAAAACAGGAATTACAACAATGACAGCCGATGACCCAATGACAGCAGTTGCGATTGGTACAGGCCAGTACATTGAGTATCTTGGTACAAAGTAGGAGATTTTAAATGGCTCATCTGGAAGGATATGTTAGTCATATTCGCTTTCATAATGAGGAAAATGGATATACCGTAATGGAAATTGAAACGACCCACGGGGACGAAGTCCTCGTGGGAAATTTTCATTATATCAATGAAGGCGAGTATATTTGTGCGGAAGGCGAATATGTAGATCATCCGGCCCATGGTCCGCAGTATCGGATGACATCTTATACTGTAAAGGAGCCGGAAGATAAAGCGGCAATGGAACGGTATCTTGCATCTGGTGCTATTAAGGGAATGGGTCCGGCATTGGCGGCAAGAGTAATCAAAAAGTTTAAAGGTAATACCTTTGACATTATAGAGAGTGAGCCGGAACGTCTGGCAGAAGTGAAGGGGATTTCTCTGAAAAAAGCGATGGATATTGCGGTACAGTTTCAGGAAAAACAGGAGATGCGCCATGCGATGATGTTCCTGTCAGAGTATGGGATTACCAGCCGCTTTGCTGTCCGTATTTTTGAAGAATACGGAAATAAAATGTATGATATTTTGAAGACGAATCCATATAAGCTGGCAGAAGATATTACAGGAATCGGATTTCGTGCGGCGGATGCGATCGCGGCAAAGGCAGGAATCGCCCCTGATTCTGATTTTCGTGTCTGTGCGGCAATTTTGTATTCTTTGCAACAGGCGGCACTTTCCGGTCATGTTTATCTGCCAAAGGATGTATTATGCCGGAGCGCGGGACAGCTTCTTTCAATGGCTCCAGAGTTTATAGAGGATCATTTGATGGAATTGGTTCTTGATAAAAAGCTGATGATTCGTACAATAGGGGAGGAAGAACATGTGTATTTAAGTTCCTATTATTTTATGGAATTGAATACATCCCGTATGCTTCTGAATCTTGACTTACATTTCCCGATGGAAAAAGGGGAATATGGAAGGCGAATCAGCGAATTAGAGAAATCAATGGACTTTCAGCTTGATTTATTACAAAAACAGGCCGTGGAAGAGGCCCTTACCAAAGGTGTAGTAGTTGTTACAGGAGGTCCTGGTACTGGAAAGACAACAACCATTAATCTTATGATACGCTGCTTTGAGATGGAGAAGATGGATATTGTTCTGGCAGCCCCTACAGGAAGAGCTGCAAAGCGGATGACGGAAGCGACAGGTTATGAAGCAAAAACAATTCATCGTCTTTTAGAAGTATCCGGTGGAATTGAAGATGGGGACAGTTCTCATTTTGAAAAGAATGAGGATAATCCGATAGAAGCCGATGCGGTCATTCTTGATGAGATGTCTATGGTAGATATTCATCTGATGTATTCACTTTTGAAAGCTATTGTTCCCGGAACAAGACTCATTCTTGTAGGTGATTCCAATCAGCTTCCTAGTGTTGGTCCGGGAAATGTGTTAAAAGATATCATTGATTCTAAGGCATTCAGTGTAGT
>ENA-OPAQ01001557-OPAQ01001557.1-human-gut-metagenome-genome-assembly--contig:-NODE-1557-length-14092-cov-2.295718_pt1 | contig 14092 bp, 8 predicted proteins | sample MGYA00241058_ERZ501432 | MGnify/ENA primary metagenome ERZ501432 (study PRJEB25962, sample SAMEA2042570) | human gut metagenome | biome: human gut; feature: human-associated habitat; material: faeces... | reverse complement strand
GATTATCTTCTTGATAACTTTCTCGATTGGATTTTTCGGTACTTTTACCTTGACTACTGCCTCTTTTTCTGGTGTCTGGTCTGAAATGATGGTTGCCTTGTTCGGAATCTTCTTACCTACTAATTTCTCACTGTTGATCACAGCATCAAATGTGATCGTAGATTTTTCGGAAAGTTCCGGATAGACTACTTTAAATCCTTTCTTTGTGCGGATAAGATAGATACTGTTTGTATCCGATGTCATTGTATCCTGCTCTGGTACTGTGTTTCCATCTACTTTGATCGAATCATAGTCAATATCTACACCGTCAGGAAGGTCTTTATCTTCTACAACAGCATTTGTCAATTTACCATCCTTTGTTGTCTGTTCTGCAACGATCGTATAATGGATTGTCTCCCCTACATCATAAACAGCGGAATCTGCCCTCTTTTCGATATAGCTGTCTGGCGTACCTACCTTTACGGTCTTAATATCCGTAGCCCAGTTTGACAGTGGATGTTTCGTTGTATTTGTTTCCTTGAAATCCTCATTCCAGAGGTCATCTGGAATATTTCCATCTTCGTTTAAATCTTTATCAGTTGTTTCTTTAATCTCTGCCGTATTTAAGATAACATCTTCTGATGTTGCCTTTTCATCCACAGTGACAGCAAAAGAAAGCGTCTGCGTACTTCCTGCACGAAGGGTATCAATGATATAAGTGATATACTGTTTTCCATTGATTTCCATAATCTTGCCATCATTAGAAGCTGAACCATCTACATAATTGCTAAGTTCTGGAATGGCATCCCTTACGAGAACATTCTTCAAGGTTGTTTCAGAATCATTATGAACGTCAATGTAATAGATAATCTGTCCACCCTGTTTTACGACTGTTCCAGATGCCGGGTTTGATGTTTTCCTTGCAGAGATATTCTGTGTTACCTTTGTAACTGGAACGTCAAGTTCAATTTCTGCATAAGCGTTATCTGCCTTTGCCTTTACAATATTAGTGATAGAATCTTTATTCAGGTCAGAAAGAACCTCAGCGTCATAAGTAACTTCTAACTTATCTTTTACTGTAAGATTTTTTCCTGTCTCGATTGTAAAGGAAGTATCATCGGATTTTACAGAAACCGGTGTAAACTCATTGCCGTTGTAGTAGACCTTGATCGTATCGCCTTTGATTCTTTCTTTTTCGGAATCTTCATCTTTTAAGGCATCCTTGATCACTACATTTACTGCAGTTCTGTCCTCTCTTGTCTGTGTTACAGTTAAGTGATATTTTGCAGTCTCACCTTTCTGGTAAGAATCTTTATCACTTTCTTTTTCTGTTTTGATGACTGGAGTTTTTAAATAAACGATTTCATCATCTTTTACTTCGTCTGTATTAGAACCTTTTGCAGTCGCAACATTTACAAACTGATTTGTGTCAGCAGGCTCTTTATTTATCTTCGCTTCATAAGTTACCGTGAATTTTGTATGGGTAATCGGTGCATCCCACTCTTCCTGAGTCAAGCCTTCCTTATTCTTCCAGTGAACTTTATCATCAATCTCTGCTAATTTCTTAAATGGAGATTCTCCATCATAGCGTAAGTTCATTCCTGTTGTAATCTTAAAAGAAGTATCATCCTGTGTCTCAAGATAAGGTTTCTCAGCATCTTTTCCAGCTTTTTTACCAAGGTCATATACTGCCCCTGTCTCATCCTTTAATCGGATAGTGCCTTCAACGATAGTCTCACCCGGAGTCTGTAACTGGTCAGTGATGACAATATCTCTTGCTAATGTACCTTCATGTACATTTGTAACAACGAGAGTATATTTTACTGTTTCTCCTACATTGTATTCCTTCTTTTCTACGGACTTTTTAATGTTTAAGTGTGGGGTATTTACCCATACACGCTCTAAGTCATCTGGAGGATTATCCTTATCCTTTAACATTAAGGTAGCTGTAACATATGCCCGGTTTTCAATCACTTCCCCGTTCACACAAGTAAGTTTCTTATCTGCATTTGCTTTTTCCAGACAGTCTGCCCACTGGTCTGTGATGGAATCGTAGGTGGACTTTTCTTTTGCCGTACAGGTCAGTTTGATTGTTGCAGCTTCCCCACGGTACAGTTTCGGGATTGTGATAACAAATCCTTTCTCTGTGTATTCTATCTTTGCATCCTTACTGATGTCCCTATCCTCTGGTGCCCCGGATTTTTCTTTATCAAAGGTGCTGCTGATGGTGATAGAATCTTTATCCGGGAGCATTGCCTTTGGAAGACTTTCATCGGTAACAACAACATTATCTGCGATACTGTTACTGTTAGTATCACCGACATTGATTGTGTAATCTACTTTATCTCCAACCTGCCATTCATATTTACTGCTTTCCTTTTTGATTGTAGGGTCGGCTGTCTCTACGGCTGTCTCTACTTTATCTGTAGTACGGTCTTTTACGCCAGTCTGTCCCTCATATTTTATCTGGGAATCAATATGGCTCTTTGCCTGATTTAAGAACGCATAGACGTACTCATTGTCCTTGCTCTTTACCAGGTCAGTAAATCCAGATAATTTCTGCAGGTCGGATACCTTCTGCAGATGTGCCATTTTCTTTCCGCCAATCTCAAGGTGTCCAAGATTTTCATCTTTTAACGTCTTTGCATCGGCTGAAATCTTTACAGGGAAAGAAACGACAATCTTATTACCAGATTTTCCGCCATAGAACTCATCAGAAGAAAGCACATCTGATTTTGCTGTGAGCGTAAGGCTGTTATCCTCCCCTTTTGTTATGTCAAATTTATCGGTATAATCCTTGTCCCCTGCTTTGATTGTAATGTCTTTTACATCATAAGAAAGACAGGAATCTACTGCATCTGTGATAGTAAAGGATTTGTAATGGAATAACTCTACCGTATGTGCCGGGATTTCCTGTGCTAAAGTATAGAGCCACTGATTTGTTACATCTGTGACACGGTTATGGCTTCCTGGTGTTTTTTCTCCATCCTGTTTTACTGTCGCATCCCAGTTCAGGTCATCACTATCCGATACTTTTTTCACTGGGTCTTTGATAGATGGTACAGGAGAATCCGTTGTTGTAGGTGGTGGGGTTACCTTCTTATCGACATCCCATGTACCCTGATTATCGGCTTTTGTTGTTGTAACTGTTGTCTCATTTTTAATCTTAATGTCTGTCTCTGTCTTTTTATCGTTCTCCACAAGGTGTCCATGCGCCCGGAGTGTCTCAATCGAAACTTTCTTTGCATCAATGTGTGTTTTTACAACCATCTTTACGGTCGTTCCTGCATTATTCCCGTAAAAATCTTTGTTATTTAGTAAATCAGAAGATGCTGCATATTCTAAATAATTTTCCTTACTTGCAGAAGTTGGGGTGAAATTATTCGTGACATCTTTATCTCCTGCATAGATCTTAACAGAATCAATCGTCAGACAGGAATCAATATCATCCTTGATTACAACCTTGGAATACTTTGCGGTAGAAGGCATGTTCTTTTCAATTTCCTTAGAAACGGTATATGTAAATGTCTCATCCGCATTTGTAAGAGTATTGTTCAGGACATTCTTCTCGTCCTCATCGGAAACGGTCTTCTTCGGGTCTGGATCAGGATTGTCCGGATCACCGATAGGGACTTTTGACCAAACGGTGGAAGTGTTCTGTGAAGCAGAGCCATAATCTCCGTCTGTTATATCGTACATCTTATTTTTACTGTCGTATGTCAGCTTCTTCAGATATTTCATGCTCCTTTTAGCTGCATTTGGAATCAAACGGTATTTGTTATCTGAAGTACGCTCATGCCCAAGCCAGCTATATGACGCATCTTTAATCTTTACTTTAAATGTAATAGTTACTTTTTTTCCATAAAAAGCTGTATTACTTAATGCATCCGTTTTGGCACTAAATTTGAGATGTTGTCCACTCGAAGAATCTGTAAACTTACTTGTAAAATCTTGCCCACCTACATTTACTTGCAAAGAATTTGATACATAGCTAAGTCCATCATCTATAGTATCTTCCCATACATAAGAGGATACTGCTGTTTGACTCTGATTTCTTAATTTCTCTAACGTATCAGAAGCATAGTCTGGAATACTATCTTCATAACGGTATGAATATGTATCACCTAATTCATAATTTACTGCAGATGTTTTTTCATTACTAATCCATGAACTTCCATTCTGAATTAATTTTTTTGGTGTATCTGGATTTTGATTTTCTTCAAAAGAATTCATTGCCCATGGGGCTAAATCAAAATAGGCAATCGCTGTATGACCTGTCCATCCGTATTTGATAGACATATCGGTCATATTTTTTACATAAAGTGAGATACATGTTTTATTAAATGTATCTTTTCCCATATCTGAAGAAGCATTCTGGTCTTTAATTGCTTTGTATGTCCATCCGTCTGGTTCACACCATGTATTTCCATCGCTACCTCCAATATAAGATGTATTTACGATATTTTCCATTCCATCAGTGATGGTTACATACTGATTCTGATCAATATCCTGGAATGTAGCAAATCCAGTAAATGGAGCTTTTGTATTCGTCCCATTATATAAAAACGTATATTTAAATTTTACCCATTTAAAACCAGAGAACATGACAACTCCCGTTTTCTTATAAGAAAAACCAATAGCATATCCAAGATGTGCTGAATTGTTATCATGCCCGAACATATCACCATTTGATGGTAATGGTTTGGATTCGTCGTTCTGTGTTTTCCAATCGGTCACTTCTATTTTTAAATCAACCGACTTTCCATTTGCTGTCGTAACATTTTTATACTTTACCCAAAAATCAGATGGGTCATGATTTTTTGCGTAGGCGGCAAAACCACGCCATTTCTGACCAGCATCGGAGTTACCTGCTGCTACCTGCTGAGCATTGAAACTCTTATTTGGTTCTTCGCCATTACTATCACTATCTGCCATAAAATTTGGAACATCTACCTGACTTTTGGATACTGCCCTGTCAAAGTTATTGGCAAACTCCAACCCCATCTTTGATTTTGGACTAATATATGCTCCTTCTAAGCCAGAAGCTGCCATTACGCCCAAGGAAAACACTCCTGTCACTGCCATTGCTGCTGCAAACAGAAAGACCATTCCCTTTTTTAATATCATTTTTATCTTCATAGCTTCTCTCCTTTATCTTCTTATTTTATTTATAAGGCTCTGTTCGTTTATGGTGGTCCTCGTATCACAGTACATTTCTTCCTTTCTCTGTTTAAAAATGGGTACAAAAAAAGGACATTCTTTCGAATATCCTTTTCCGTACTCAATTTTCTATTTTTTAATAGTTACTTTTTTTCCAACACCTTTTACTCTAAAAAGTCTCTTATAAGCTTTTAACTGTTTCTTTGGAACTTTAATTACTGCTTTTTTATTAAGTCCTTTAAATGCCTGTTTTCCAACTCGACTACCAGTTAACTTGGAAGTTTTTACTTTAATTGTCTGTAACTTAGAACATCCATAAAATGCTCTTTTTCCAATGCTGTTAACATTTATACCTATCGTTACTTTCTTTAATTTTTTACAATTCTTAAAAGCATTCGCTGCAATTCCTGTTACTTTATATCTTTTTCCGTTAAGCTTTATCGAAGATGGAATAGTTACAGAAATAATATTTTTCTTAACAGGTTTTACATACTGGACTGTCCTTTTAGATTTTGAAATAATCTTGTAATAGCTTCCTTTTAATTTCTTTGTCTTTACTGTGCTTTTTTTACTTCCTGGTCTTGTAATCTTATTTGTTTTCATATTTTTCGACCATGTAATCCGACCATTTTTTACTTCAAGAGCATATCCGCCGGCATAACAGTTTCCCGTATATTCTTTAGGAATATCTGATTTAGATTTCCAATTCGGAAGATATAAAAGTGTATCTGTATCCATTCCAATTACATCAGAAACAACATATTTTTTAGTTGCCTGCAAACTTCCTACTTTAACTGTCACTGTGGCAATCCCATTTTTCTTTGCTGTAATATTCCCATTAGAGTCTACGGATACTACAGATGAATCAGAACTACTCCACGAAGCACCTGTATTTGATAGTTTACATTTAAAACGACAAAGTTCATTATGAACTTTACCAAATATTACTGGATGTTGCCATACACCTGGATGAGCCTTCCTTTTCTCTCCTTTTTTAATCACATCATAAGTATACTTTGGAGTTAAACAATTTTCATTAGCATCTACAATTAAATAGGTATTCGATGAATCAATATACAAATCCATCTGAGTCCGAACAGTTTTTCCATTATTTACATATGGATTGTAATTTGTATCATCATGTCCAACTTCATTACTGATAAAACAATATGTTACATTACAAAAACCGCCATAGTTAAGTTCTCTTGGTATTCCCTGTGGTACATCTGTAGCAACAACACCTATCCCTATTTTAGAAGTAATATCACTCTCTTTATAAAGGAAAGTACCTACTTTTTTGATATGATTTAATATTTTTTCTTTTCCATTTCTAGTTTCTTTCCATAAATTATCGCTGTATTCATCATAACCATCTATATCGTCTATTTCCATAGCATCTTTTCTTACATATACATTATTATAGATTTCAGGATTACTTGCTGATGCATCGCCTCCCTGTTTTTGCAGTGCTATGTCCATCGCTACTTCTGTAAAATTGGCATCCATTTTTAAATCTGATAAACCGTTATTTCTTCTCTGCCTATTAATCTCCTGAAGAACTTGCTCCGCAATCCCATAAAATTTTTTTACATCAACTTTTGCTTTCACCGTTGCGGCATTTGCATGAATTGTTCCCAGTCCCATTAAACATACAAAAGCAAGTAATGTCAGTAACAAATGCCCTTTCTTCATCGTTTTTTCTCTCATAACTTCCTCCTGTTCCGTACCGAATTTCGGCACATTTATAAGTAGATTTGCCGGAGATTTTCGGTATATTTATCTATCATATCACTCCATCTCCAACTTTTATATTTAGCTTTAATATATCATATTATTTTTCACTATTCCAGTGTTCCAGTCTGCTTTTTTCAGAATCTTTTTTACGTTTGTGTGTACCGAATTTCGGCACATATTCCTGACAAAATCCTATAGTACACCATGTCAAATCTATACAGAAGATTAACACGACACACCCATATAGCCAATGCTTAATTTTCCACAGATCATAAAAATAAGTACACAATATATATAACAACAAAAATATCTGTAAATGATAAAGACTCCTTCTCTGTTCACTATTCTTTATCGTTAAAAGAATCGGTGATATACTGACCAGAATACTGACCGTTATAATTAGTCCTCTTTTTAATGACAGACCTTCACATATTACATCTGTTTTTATATTCTCGATCGCTGGCATTAATGTCATGATAGAAAATCGAAATAATTGAAATGCAGCACTCATTCCTATCCCGATGGATACTAATATTCTGTCTGTTATTTGTACAATGTCCATGTCATCACCTCTACTTATATTTAATCTGTGCTGAATTTCGGTACAAAAAAAGCAGAAGGATAATATATCCTTTCTGCTTTTCTTTCTTCCATATCTAATTGCTAATTCTATTATAACTCAGTTCTTTTTACTTTTCTGCATACACTTACTGACTCCTATTTTTCGCAAAAGAAAAATTTACATTAAACCTGACAGACTGACAGATTTATTTTATAAAATCATAAATACTTGTAATCTCAACTTTATATGTATGACCATACTCACCAAACATATTAATCAGAATATCCTACAGACTATTTCTAGTAATTTACTTTATTTTTCCATACACTTTTTGATAATCACATGCTGCCGCAATAAAAAAATTCAGCAATATCAATATTATGACTACTAAAATTAAAAATTCCCAATGGGTAAATGCCACACACCGTTTACATATTTCCATATAAAAAGAAAGGGACTTTCGTATGGAATAATCCGCAAATTCTATCAAGTTCTTCCTCTCCGTTACATATCTATAAAATACTAAAGCAATGTTTCCTAATAATACACCAAAAAAACTTTCTGTAAAATTATTTTTCAAAAAATATTTCCATATTATTATTTTTTCCATTCCTAACTGATACAGTGTCTGGTACCTTCTTATTTTTTGTTTCTCAATTGACAAACCTAGTAAAAATAATAATCCAATCACAGTTAATACAAATGTCATTATAACTTTTAATATGAGATTGTTTAGTTGTTCTTCTCTCTCTACCCGATTATTTTCAAAATAAAGAGAAGTATTTACTTTTGATAATTCAATATCTGTCTGATATGGAATTGTTCCTTTTTGTACACCAACAGTTACATAACAAGGTGAATATTTTCCACAAATACTTCGATATGTACTCTCATTACACAATACACCATATGTTACCATTGGGTTTAATGAAGCAGGCATTTCATCTTTAAAACAATGGATAACACCAACAATATTTAAAATTTTTTCCCCTTCCTTTGTATTTATTGTGACTGTATCTCCCTCTTTTATCATCCTTTCTTGTATATTTTCCCCATTTTTTTGTGTTGAAGAGTCCAGATCAAGATCTACCTGTAACATTTCTTTCTCTGTTTTTATATAATCCGGAATATATAAAATAACTTCATTGTTTTTCAACTTTTTCTTTGAACTATGCTCTACTTGTTTTAGATAACTGCCAGTTAGATTATCAGAAACACCAACTAAAGGACCGTATATATAATTATCTAATTGCTGTTTTTGTGTAAAATCATCCCTCATTCCCTCTTTAACTTTTTTCAAGTATATATCATCTGTTTTCCCGGAAAACATCAGTTTGATATTAGAAGATATTGCAACTGACTCTACTTTTCCAACTCCATATACCCCTTTTATTAAACTTAATTGTTCCTCTGTCATTGTATCCTCAGACCCAATATGTCCCATAAGTCTTCCAAAGGTATAATCATCCGGATAATTTATGCTGGAAAATCGATAAGACCTATATGCTTCCCATGTCTGATACACTGTCAAAAGCATGAAAGCAGATAATACTGTTACAAGCATCACTGATAAAATTTTCTCTTTTCTCTGGAATATATTTAAGATTTTAAAAAGATTTTTTTTATTTAATTTTCTCCTTCTTTTTACTATCTTATATTCGGTCTGTTGCTGTAATTTTCCACGAAGGGGAAGCTTTAGTAAACGAATAATACTTATAAAAAATACGAATAAAATTACCAATGTAAACAATACTATTAATCCTAGAATATTAATCCAGGATAAACGAAGATACAGTTGATAATTTCCATATTTATTTATTATTGTAACCAAAACACTCGGCAATGCAACTCCAAAAAATATACCTGCTATACCAGGGAATAACATTACCTCTTTCTTTTTCTTAATATATATCTGAAAAATCTGTGCTTTTGTTGCACCTAATATTCTCATGATCAGCAAATTTTCTGTTTGATTCTTTAGATCAATATAAAGTAGCAAAAATATTGTGATACAACCTATTCCTAAAATAAAAAATTGCAACATATTTCTTTCTAATATAAACAGCTTGCCTCCAGAATATTCTCCATAAACATAGTCATTCTTCACAAATTCTCCCCTTTGACAAAGAACTTGCAGGGCATCTGCTTCTTCCTTATACTTTTCTTTTAACGAAATAAAAATATGTTTTGTTATGGTACCGTTTTTATTGGTGCCAATAGATTTTCTTTTTGTGATAAAAAAAGAAGGAAGTTCATTATTTTGTGTTTTCCAATATGAAGAATAATTTTTTATAACTCCTGTAAGAACAAATTGATATACTCCTATCTGTTCATTACCTTCTTTATCATAAAATAAAATATTCAAGTGAATATTCTGACCTAATTCATAAGAATATCCCAAGCGAGTAAGATAAGATGCCTCTATTGCAATCTCATTTGCATTACGCGGCATATGTCCACTTAGAGTTTTAATATTTCCAAGAGAAAAAAAACTATTATCTGCGCTTCCTATCGCACCAATATTCTCTCCCTCTCTATCTAAAATATCCCCTAAAACTTCTACTTTTCCTACTTTATCAATTGTTGCATTTTTTTCTAGTATCTGTATTTCATCATCTGATGTATGATATGATGCAATATTCCAAGAACCATATAACTTTTTTCTCTGTTCCTCTAAAGTATTTTGATAACTATCTGAATAAATAACTGTAATAAGGCCAAAGAAAAAAACAAAAAATATTACAATAGCTAAAATTCTATTCTGGTATTTAGAGATTTTCATGATTTTTCCCCTTCTAAAGCGGTATCCGAAATAATTTTTCCATCTTCTAAAACAATCATTCTTTGCGAGAGTCTCGCAATTTCTAAATCATGTGTTACCAGAAGAATAGTCTGATCAAAATAACGCTGTGATAACAACATAAGTTCTAACAGCTGTTCACCATTTTTCTTATCCAAATTCCCACTTGGCTCATCTGCAAGCAAAATCGAAGGTTTAAGCGATAATGCTCTTGCAACAGCAACTCGTTGTTGTTCTCCTCCTGAAAGTTCTGTAGCATATTTCCCTTTCTTTTCATATATACCTAATTTTTCCATAACAGTCTGAATAAAGTCTTCATCTGGATCTTTATGGTCAAGGTAAGACGGCAAACATATATTTTCATATACCGTCATTTCTGGAATAAGATTAAAAAATTGAAATACATATCCGATATGTTTCCTACGAAAAATTGTCCTTGATGTATCCTTCATATCAAATAAGTTTGTTCCTTCAATTTGAACCTCTCCAGAAGTTGGTCTTTCTAATCCTCCAATAATATTTAAAAGTGTACTCTTCCCTGAACCACTTTTCCCAACAATTGATACAAATTCTTCTCTGGCAATTGTTAAATCAATACCCTGAATTGCTTTTGTTTCTGCTTCATTCTTTCCATAAGTTTTCTCTAACCCTTTTATTTCTACGATAATGTCTTTCATATTTTCACTTCCACATTTTTTGCAATTTCTTTCAGTTCCTCATAAGATAAAGATCCATAAATCCTACAACAACATTTTCCTGCGTTCCATTCCAGGACTCTTTCACCCTTTTTCATCTTCGTGATTTCCTGTATCTGCTCTTTTTCATTGCCATTGTATTTAATATTCTCTCCATTATAAATAAATTGTGTACCTTGACTTCCGTCTATGTCAATTTTTTTCTTTTCTTCTACTGAAATTAAATCTGTATCCCCCTGTTGAACCTCTACAACAAATCTTTTGTTACCCTCTGCATTACTATAACAATCCTGCTGGCGCATTGGCACAGAAACATATCTAATCTCTGTATATCCTTCCGGTATATCATTAATAGAGATCCATATGTTGCTTTCCTCAGAATTTTCTCTTTCATCCATTATATTTTCTTCTGTTTGCTCACTGCCAGCTGGCATATGACATGCATTAAGCAAAAGCATACTTAGTAAAAGTAAAAATATTCCATGAACTTTCCAACATTTTTTGTGATACATCGCTTTCCCTCCTAATTTTGATTTTATCTTTTTATATCATAACCATCTTACAAGAAAGTGACTCTTTATATTTAATAAATCGTAGTTGCATCCATCTGTGGAAATAAAATTAAAAATTCTGCTCCTCCACATTCCCGATTTGATGCTGTAATTGTACCAAAATGCTGTTTGATTACCTGCTGTGCAATAGATAAGCCTAATCCAGAACTTCCTTCTTTTGTACGATCTCCTAAAAAATAGCGTTCAAATATCTTATTCTCACGTCCAAACATGAAACCCTGTCCATTATCTCTTATTATAATTTTATTCAAATTTTTTTCTATTCCATAAAAGATTTCTATTTTGCCATTTGGCGAATGTTCTATACAATTTTTTAAAATATTTTTCAATACCTCCTGCATCCAAAAAGGATCACATAACCATTTTATTTTTAATTTCCCCTGTACACTTATCTCTATGTTTTTTGGTTCAGCTAATATTTCTATGTCATTTACAACAGTTTCCACTAATATTTCTGCAGAAATTTCTTCAAATTTCATTTGAAATTTTTTACAATCAAATTTCCCCAGATTAATTAAATCTCTTATAGTGTCTGTCATATAATCTATCTGCCCAAGACATTTACCCATTTCCACTGAAAATTTTGAATATCTCATTTCTATTTTTTCACAAATCATTCGCATAACAGATAATGGAGTCTTTAGTTGATGAGAAACATCTTCCATATAATGCATTATCTTTTCATTATATTCTATATGTATCTGTTGTTGTTTATCAATATCTTTTCTGATTTTCTCAATAGATTCTAAAAAATTTTTTGAAAAAAAATGCAGGTTCTTTTTAATCGGAACATGCTTTTTTAAATATAATATAATTTGGAATTCTTCTTTTTGACTCTGCTTTTTTTGCGTTTTTCCTAATATGATCAGTGTAAAAATCATAATTATAGCAGAATAAATATTAAATATCATTAATTTCTGATACGGCAAAAAAATTAAAGTTGCATATGAATTTTCGTATCCTGCTTTTTTCATCAATTGTATGCCATTATAATAAAGATCAGATTTATTTTGACTAGAAAAAATCAAATTAACCAGATTTGCTGATGTCCTGTAATCCATTGCCTTTTCCACTGTTCCAAAAAATATCATATTCTGTCTAGCAACCTCTTTAAATATAAACATTGTATATATTGTCATAAAGATAATGCACATTATTCCAAACACAGAGATAATCCAGAAACCTTCTTTCCCATAGTATTTTTCTCTTTTACTCATTAAATTCTCCTCTCTGCACTAAATGATTCCATCTATACCCAATACCTTTTATTGTTTCAATATAGGAAACTCCATTATAAACTCCCAACTTTTTTCGTAATCTTGAAACATAAACTGATAACGTATTATTTTCAATAAAATGCTCATCCATATCCCATAAACGTTCTAGCAACAATTCCCTTGGCATAATTCTTCCATCGTTTCTTACAAGCATATAACACAAACGGAATTCTGTGTCTTTTATTGAAAGTTCCCGTCCTTTTTTAAAAATCATATTATGGACAACATCAATTACCAAATCTCCACTTCTTATAATTTCTGTTTCTATTTCTTCTGACCATTGCTTTCTTCTTAATTGCGAGAAAATTCGTGAACGCAATACTCTCAAAGAGCATGGTTTAGTTACATAGTCGTCTGCTCCTGCCATTAATCCTGTTACTATATCTTCTTCATTCTCATATGCAGTAAATATAATAATTGGATTTCTATAAAATTGTCGAATTTTTTTACAAAGTAAAAAACCTGAACAATCTGGAAGGCCAATATCTAAAATGCACAGATCATATATCCTTGACTGTAACAATTTTAATGCATCGTCTCCATTGCCTACGACCTCTACTTCAAAATCATTCTCTTTTAAAAATTCAGAAATTTCTTCTGATAACATTATATCATCTTCTATAAAAAGTATCATAATTTTTACTCCTTAGTATAAATTATATATATTTTTTAGAATATCACACTCTAAATTAAAAATCAGTAGATAATTTTATTTATTTTTTCTTCAAGTCACACTAATGTAAGATACTAATGCTATGCTTTTATTATCAATTAATCAATTTCTTATTATACAAGGAGGTATATTTATGAAGAAAACATTATCCCTTATTTTAATCTTAAGTATGTTTCTATGTAGTAATCTTTCTGTTTTTGCTATGGAAACTACTTCTACCACATCGTCTACTTGCAACATATATAATGATGTAGAATCATCAGGTGCTCGAATTGTACATAACTATAAAAAAACAATAACAAAAGTTTACAAATCTCGTTCTTCCATTCCAGATTCTATCAATTATTCAGAATATAATAATTCATTAAAGGGCACTTTTAGTGGCAGATTATATTTAAAATCTATAAAGAAAACTGCTTCTGGATGGCAGGCTACGTTCTCTGGTACTTTAACTGGAAGAATTTAAAATTTCATTATTTTAAATGGATTATTAAAAATCCGGAGAAGACTTCATTTTTTGACATCTTCTCCTTTATATATATATAATAATATTGTTCTCCCACAAACTGGTTCACTATGACTAATCTTATTTAAATGTTATGAATTTCAGTACATTTTTCTTTACGTTTGGTTAATAAAT
>ENA-OPAQ01001550-OPAQ01001550.1-human-gut-metagenome-genome-assembly--contig:-NODE-1550-length-14147-cov-2.278953_pt1 | contig 14147 bp, 14 predicted proteins | sample MGYA00241058_ERZ501432 | MGnify/ENA primary metagenome ERZ501432 (study PRJEB25962, sample SAMEA2042570) | human gut metagenome | biome: human gut; feature: human-associated habitat; material: faeces... | reverse complement strand
GCGCTGGGTTGCTCGTGCAATCACCGGTGAAGTCGATATCGAACTTCGCCGCGGTAATGACTACACGATCCTCGATACACGTTCTCCCAACCTGACATACGAACCGGAACGCCTGACAATGGAAAAGGGCGACTCCATGTTCACAGCTTCCGACCGTATCGGCCAGCTGACCATGCGCAACCTCGACATCGTCGATACACGCAACAAGCTCGGCATCTACTCCAAGGCCGGTCTTATCGGCGGCAGCTCCAGCTCTATGCCTCTCCTTAAAGGTACAAAAGACAACGACTAATCTCGTTTCTTTGAATTGAAACAATCCTTCCTGAGTTTTTCTTGGGAAGGATTTTTTATGCTGCTTTTCTCTAGAAATACCGTAAAAGGATTACGGAAGAATTCTAAGAAGGAAAGTACCCACCACCACACCAAAACAGGACGGCTATAACCTTCAAAAGGTGGGTTAAGTAGGCGCAGCTTGCCTTCTTGCACAATATGTTTTAATAATTAACGTGTTCGTGGTTGAGAGTAGATTTGTTTGAGTTTTGGTTTTTGTTCTAATTTTTGAGTTGCTGATCAAAAATGTCTGTTCGTCAAAGAATTAAATCCACAGCCATTTTCAAAGGACTCCTCGCCGGATTTATTTTTATTTCCGCAGCCTCGTTCGCCGCTGAAAAGACAGAAATCAAAGTCGGTGTCATTGATTCTTTTAACCCGGAATTCAGCACCCAAACCCTCGAACCCACACTCAAGTTTTTGAACTCGAAGCTGCCTGCTTACCGGTTTGTTCCTGTTTCGCTCAATTCCGTCAATCCTGACAAAGAGCTCAAAAACAATCCCGTCGACTTTCTGATTAGCTCTGCGGGCACGTTTCATGAACTGAGCCTGTCTCAAGGCATTGTTCACGTCGCTACGCGCAAGACAATTCTTTCCGACGATCCTTCGGCATCGGAGGCGGGCGCTTTTGTGACACTTGCCAAAAGAGAGGATCTCAAGGAATTGAGAGACCTGAAAGAAAAGGTTGTTGCAGCATCTCAGCCTAATTCCTTTGACGGTTGGCTTGTCGCTCAGCTGAGATTTTCAAAAACGGTCTTGATCCAGAGAACTTCTTTAAGAGATCCGTTTTTACGCACTTCCAGTTTCCGGACTCTTTAATGCTCCTCATTCAAGGTGAAGCAGATGTCGCGATTTTGTCTGCGTGTGTTCTGGAACAGCTTTCTAATGAAGGGCTCATTGAGGCTTCCGATTTCAAAGTCCTAGCTCAGAAACCCCAAGGTGTTCTTAGATGTGCAAGAAGTACCGACCTTTACCCGGGCATTGTTTTTGCGGCACGAGAAGATATCCCGCCGAAACTCAAATGGGAAGTGACATCGGCTTTGATGTCCATGCCGCCGACAAACGACTATGAATGGACAATCGCCAGTCGGTTCTCTAAAGTCGATGAACTTTACAGAGATCTTCAGCTAGGACCATATCAATATTTGAAAGATTGGAGTCCGGCCGGAATCTTAAAGCGTTTCAAAACAGAGATCTTGTTGGCAAGCGGCTTACTGCTTCTTCTAATCCTCAATTCTTTGTACTTGCGGCGCACTGTCGCTAAACGAACACTTCAGGTAAGAAGAACGCTCAATCGCCAAATCAAGCTGGAAAAAGAATACAAAGAATCACGAAACCGCTTGGCCCAAATGGAAAAATTCGGCGTCATCAACCAGATGTCCGGAATGCTTGCTCACGAAGTCCAGCAGCCGTTGATGGCGATTAATAATTATCTGGCAGGGCTTCGCGTATATCTGAATTCAAAAGGTTATTCCGATGCAGTGACTGAAAGAGCCATCGGTTCGTTAGAACATAACAGCGAACGGATCGGCAGCATCGTCACTCGTGTCAGAGGATATGCAAAGCAAAAGAAGGGCGAGATGAAGAGCTGCGACTTGACCGCAATTGCTTTGAGCGCCCTTAATGTATTGAAAGCCTTGAAATTCGAACATGTCGAGGTCACCTCGGATTTGCCGCCTCAGGCTAAAGTCGTCGGCGATCCTCTGGAACTTGAACTGCTCATCATTAACTTACTAAAAAACGCCTGCAGCGCGGTAGAGAAACAACCCAAGCCCAAAGTTGATTTGAAAATCGAAAGCCTCGATGACAAGCATTGGTGTTTGAGTGTTTCAGACAACGGACCGACACTTGATGACAAATCCTTTGCCAGACTGAAGACACTCGGTGACAGTGTCAAACCTGAAGGGATGGGTATCGGTCTTTCGATCGTCCGAGGCATCGCAGACAAACACGGAGCGGAATTGGAATTCATAAGACTGCCGAAAGGCGGCATCTGCAGCCGTGCCGTAATTGACAAGGAGGTTTAGACATGACAACACCGTTGGTTCGTATTGTGGATGATGATGCGGATGCACGATCTTCTTCTTCATTTTTCCTGAGCATGATGGGACTCGAAATCAAAGAGTACGAAAGCGCTCAGCGATTCCTGGATGAGGACGATATGAATCGCCCGGGATGCATCATCTTGGATGTACGCATGCCGGACATGACCGGAATGGAACTTCAAGTCAAGCTGAACCAAAAGAACTGTCGGCTGCCGATCATCTTTCTTTCCGGACACGGTGAACTGGATATGGCAGTGCATGCGCTAAAACGCGGTGCTTCGGATTTTCTTCAGAAATCCGCGAAACCTGAACGGTTGCTTGCCGCAGTGAAGAAAGCGGTAACGGCGAGCATGGAAGAATTTGAATCCGATTCCGAGATTGAAACGCTCCGCAAAATTTATGACTCTCTGACACCTCGAGAAAAAGAAGTCGCCCTCGGTGTCTCCAAAGGAGAGCTCAATAAAGTCATCGGCTACAACTTAGGTATCAGCGAGCGGACCGTGAAGATGCACCGAGCCAACCTCTGCACAAAACTCAATGTGACCAACGTCGTCGAGATGGCAGCGTTCTTACGCAAAATCGGAGTGTTAGATGCGTAGAAGAAACTTTTCGGCCAGTTTAACTTTATTTGCAATATTACCGTCCTCAGTATTTGCAGAGACAGGTGACGAAACTAAATTCGATCTGATCATCATAGGCATAGGTGCAGCCGGCTTATCCACGGCCGTTTCTGCCGCTCAAAACGGCGTCAAAAATATTCTTCTCATCGACAAAGCGGCTTTTGTCGGCGGACATTCCGCACTTTCCGGGGGATCCGTCAACGCCGTAGTTCCGGAACTTCAGATGAAGCAGGGCATCAAAGACAGTCCCGAATTTTGGCAGCGCCAAATCATGGAGACGGGAGAATTCCAAAGCGATCCCGTGCTCGTCAATACACTTGTCAACAACGCACAATCAACGCTTCATTGGCTCCGAGAAATCGGTATTCCTTTTGATGACCAGGTTTTTGAAGCCTGGGGCGGAAAGTTCCAGCGTGCGCATTCCGCAGGCCAAAAACGAAGCGGCCTGACCTATGTTCGGATCATGAACCACAAAGCCCGTTCTCTAAGTGTGAAAGTGAGACTCAGAACAGAGGCGGTGAACTTGTTAGAGAAAGACGGGCAGGTTATGGGTGTGAGGGTTAAAGATCGAAACGGCAAGCTGACGGATTTAGAGGCTAAAGATGTTGTCATCGCAACCGGAGGCTTCACCGCCAATGTCGCTATGCGTCTGAAATACGACAGCCGTTTGGACGCATCTCTCTTTACGACGGCTAATCAGACAGGAAGAGGCTTTGACGGATCTACCGGCGACGGAATTCTCATGGCCGAAAAGTTGGACGCTCAAACCGTCGACATGGATGCCATCCAGCTTATTCCACTGAGAGGCGGCAGACTGCTGAACTATGTAGGTGGCGATATTTATGTCGACAGCGAAGGAAAACGTTTTATCGACGAAAGCAAAGGAGTGAAGGCAATCGCTAAGGCTTACTTGAATTTACCGGACCGAGTGTTTTGGGTGATCACGGATTCTCAGTCGCAAAAGAGTCTGGACTTAGACGCCAAACTTCTTGCGGGCTCGGTTCATATAGCTGATTCGGTCTCCGAAATGGCAAAGAAAATGCATGTCAGCGCAAAGGTGCTTCAAGAAACTTTGGATCGTTATAACCGTTTTGTGGAGCAAGGCGAAGATAAAGATTTCGGCAAGAAGATATTTACCCAGAAAATTGAAAAACCGCCTTTTTATTTCGGAGGAGAGCAGTTTGATATTCACTACAGCTGCGGTGGTTTAAAAATTAATAAGACTTGTCAAGTTATCGGAAAAGCTGACAAACCTATCCCAAATCTTTATGCCGTTGGTGAAGTCACAGGAGGCATTCACGGAAGGGATCGTTTAGGCGGAGACTCTCTTATTTCCTGCTTTGTTTTTGGAAAGATTGCAGGAGAAGAAATCGCGAAGAAACAGAAGAGCTGCCAATAATAAACATACGATTTCAAAGGAGAAAGTTAATCACTTAACTTTCTCCTGGAAATATTAACCCCTCAAAATTAAATAGATACCAATATTATTTATTCATCAAAAATCACCGAGAAAAATTTGGTCAATCTAAATAAAATTCCATTCTTTTAGTAGTTTTAAAAATTCTTCAATGTCCTTGAAAACTTCTGCAATAAGATTATATTTTCTCTATACAAAATTTTAGAATCGATATTTTTAAGATAAAGAAGAATTCCTTATTCTTTAGAGAAGTTTTCGTCCATCTCCTTCTTTTCCAATAATCTCATTTTCTATTTGAGATTTCCGGGTTATTTTTCTAGAACTTATTATCTTCCCAACAGCATTAGAGACTTTTGGGTTTATATTTTCTAAGAGACCGTCCCATTGTCTTCGTCCAATTCTACGGTCAACAGCTCGTAAAATATCCGCGATACCCCATTCGTCTTTTAAGGCTATGGCAGTCTCCCTGTCTGCGTTGAGATATTCTGCAATCAAATCTGAAAGACTGCTAGCCGAGATCTGTAGACCAGGTACATTTCTTCATGACTAAGGTCTTCTGTGTAATTTCTTGGCCAGTCCCAAATAATTTCACTATTTAGCATCAGAAAATATTTCGGACAAACAGTATCTACATGTCCGGGAATTCGGTATATCGCACAATGAAACTGCAAACGAATATTCGGGGCGAAGATTTCCTGAAGTCGGTGTTGTAATTTTGACCATCGTCTTGGCATTTTCTTCTCCTTATCCTATGCCAATACGATATCGCCTCCTGCGTTAATATATGGCGCAAAAAGAGGAGGAAAGTCGCCAATAGATAAACTCAATCAATATCATTCAAAAATACATGTTGATTTCTGCGCTTAAATAGAAATAAAGGAGTTTAAATATACCAAAAAAACAAATTTGGTTCTAATATTCTATTTGTTGGACTTTTATTTTACCCTTTAAAATTTAGATAAATTAAATAAATAAAATTAACTATTTTTAAAAAAAAAAGAGGCCGCTATAGCCTCAATTTCTTTGTGAGAAAATTACAACGCTTTAATAGTTTCAATAAGCTTATCTACGCTTTCTTTCGGCGTTGCCCAACTAGTGCAAAAACGAACTAAGAATTCCTCTTGCCCGGCATCGCCCTCGCATTCAAATGCATAATCTTTAGAAAGTTTATCTTTTGCTTCACGGGGCAAGAATAAAAATTGCTGGTTAGTAGGTGAGTCCACTAAAAAGCGACAACCTTTTTCTTTGAATGCGTCTTTAATTCTCATTGCCTGATCAACAGCGTGTTTTCCCATTTCTTCGTAAAGACCATCCGTAAATAAGGCTTCGAATTGAACGCCGAGAAGGCGCCCTTTAGCGAGCATGGCGCAATTTTGTTTAATCATGCTTCGGAAGTTTGCGTCCAAGCCGTTTCCTCTCGGGAATACAATCGCTTCTCCCATCAAAATACCGACCTTTGTTCCGCCGATATAGAAAACATCGGTCAAACGGTCAATATCTTCTAATGTAACGTCGTTGCCAGGGCTTTGTAAGCCGTAGCCAAGACGAGCGCCGTCAAGATAAAGCGGAATCACAAATTCCCGGCAAACTTCTGACAGTGCTTGAAGTTCCGATTTGGAATAGACAGTGCCTAATTCAGTGGGCGAAGAAATGTAGACCATGCCGGGTTGGACAACATGCTCATGTGTCGGATCCGCCCAGTAACTTTCTAGATAGTCTCTGAGGGTATCGGCAGAGAGTTTTCCGTCTTTTCCATCCAAACCAATGACTTTATGCCCTGTCGCTTCAACGGCACCGGCCTCATGAACATTGATGTGACCGCTCTTGCAGCAGACGCATCCTTGATAGGGTCTCAAAAGCGATGCAATAACGGTTACGTTGGCAGGAGTTCCGCCGGTAACAAAATAAACATTGGCCAAAGGGTCTTCACAAGCTTCTCGTATAAGTTCCTGAGCGTGAGCACAGTGTCCGTCAACACCGTAGCCGGGGGTCTGTTCAAAATTCGTCTTAACCAAAGCTTCTAATACTTTGGGATGGGCGCCTTCGGCGTAGTCGCATTCAAATCGGATCATTTTTTGGAATGAAATGGTTGAGGAATTGTTGAAATAATAGGACAAAAAAGCGGGGCCTGAGCCCCGCGAATCATTGCTTTGTTATTCCGCCTGGTCTTTCAGGAAGTTAATCAGAAGGGGAACAGGACGGCCGGTTGATCCTTTTTCTTTTCCGCTCTTATTGGCAACACCTGCGATATCTAAGTGAGCCCACGGGGTATCACCGACAAATTCTTCCAAGAAGGCTGCGGCCGTGCAGGCACCTGCGCCGCGAGAGTCGCTGATATTGGCGAGATCGGCAAAATTGCTCTTCAAAGCCTTGGTAAAGGAAATATCCAGAGGCATTCTCCAAACCGGATCCATTGCGGTATCGCCTGCCATCATGAGAGACATTGCCAATTCTTCATCGTTAGAGAATAAGCCTGCAATATCGTTGCCCAGAGCAACAACGCATGCGCCGGTCAATGTGGCGGCATCGACAACGCACTTCGGCTTGAACTTATCAATGGTGTATGCGAGAACATCGCACAGAACCAAACGACCTTCGGCATCGGTGTTCAGAACTTCAACGGTCTTCCCGGCATAGCTCTTCAAGATGTCACCGGGTTTAGTGGCAGAACTTCCGGGCATATTTTCCGTAAAGCCGACTGCAGCAACGATGTTCACCGGCAGCTTCATGGCTGCTGCGGTTGCGATAGAAGCGATCATGGCCGCAGCGCCGCACATGTCGTACTTCATTTCGTCCATTCCCTTAGCAGGTTTCAAAGAAATGCCGCCGGAGTCGAATGTCAATCCTTTACCGACCAAAGCGACGGGCGCGTCGTCCTTCTTTCCGCCGTGGTATTCGATGACCACCATGCGAGGTTTCTGGTGAGAGCCCTTAGCAACGCCAAGCAGGCATCCCATGCCCAGTTTTTCCATGGCTTTTTCGTCGAAGACAGTTACGTCAAGGCCAAGAGAGCCGGCCAACTTCATGCATTCTTCAGCCATAAACTTCGGTGTGCAGAGATTCGCCGGCATATCCCCGTACTGCTTAGCCATCTGAACGCCAACCCCGACAGATACACCTTCGGCATAGGCTTTTTCTATGTCCTTGTTTTCATCCGGGACATAGAGATCAATGTTCTTAGGCTTCTTCCAGTTAATGTCAAAAGTTTTGTAATTCTTAGGACGATCAAGAGCAGTGCAGGCAATAAAACCGGACTGTTCGGCAATCCATTCAGGAACTTCATCCGGCAGCCACTCAAGGGTGGTCAGGACGACTTCTTTGCCAAGGTAAGCATTATCGATGCCGAGTTTCAAAACGCGCTGAAAGTCTCTGGCCTTGCATTTTCCTAAGCCGACAAACACAACGCGTTCGGCTTTGCATCCCGGAAAATCACGGAAAACTGCAACCTTGCCGACGCAGGGATGAATGTCTCCGGCCTCAATCCAGCGAGAGACAGCTCCTTCGGAAGCCTTATCGAGCGCTTCAGCTGTCGGAGTAAGACCGCCGGCAGGAATTCCGACAACCAGAGCTCCGCATTCGAGCTTTAAAACATCACCGCTAACCATTGAAAATTTCATATTTTTTGTTCCTTATGATTCGCAAACAATTTTTCAATTATAGGAAGACTAGGGTTCGTTGATGAAATATTGAGAGCATTTCAGGAACTTAACTTAGATGAAATTCGCCGGAACTTCCTCAGCGAGAAAGTGCCGGCGATAGAAAAAAGATAACTGTTTAGATTAGGCAGTTTTTGATTGCGGGGTCTTTGCCTTTTCCTTCAAGAATTTATTTTCCCGACGAACGAAGTAACTCGACATCAATCCGGAGAAAACAATAATCAGCATTCCGCAAATAACAGGGAAGGTTGCCGGTTCGAGGAAAAGGATTTCTCCCAAAATCGTTGAGAAAAGAATGACTGTGTACTGAAGAGAACTCGACAGAACCAGATTGCCCCTGGAGAAAGCTCTGGTCAGACAGAATTGACCGCCGGTCGCACAGATACAAAGTCCCAAAATGTATAAGGCGCCCTTAACGCTCCAGGGATGGAAGCCGCCGGTGAGGAATGTTCCGATGAGGCCGCAAATCGCACCGACCAGAACAAGGTAAAAAATAATTCGTGTTTCCGGCTCATGAAGCATGCCGAGTTTCTTAACAAATGTTGTGGCATTTGCAGTGAAGAAGCCCCCGGCTAAACCCACTACAGCGGCATAGTATTCGTGCGGTCCGATGGTTGGTCCGAGCATGATCACGACGCCGATAAAACCGAAAAGCACCATCGCCATCAGTCCCCAGTTCACCCGAGCGTGATGGAGCAGGGAGGTCGTCAGAATGTAGGCTCCGACAAACAGCGGCGAGGTGTAATTCAATGTCATCGCCAGCCCGATATTCAGATGAGAGACGGAATAAATGCCGCAGATGATTGAAAGGGTGCCGCACATCGAGCGAATCAGATGCTGCCAGGGATGCGTGGTGGAAAGCGTAATGCCGCTGAAACGCATAACGCCGTAAAAGAGTACAACGCCGAAAATTGATCTGAAAAAGAGGATTTCCCAGCTTCCGATGCCTTCAAAACCGGAATATTTCACGAACACGGCATAAAAGGCATAAAACAATGCCGCAACAACCATCCACAGAGACTGCACGGACCATCCTCCTAAAAAAGAATATCTTAGTCGTCAAATCTTTCGCATAGAAAACTGTGGATCACGATATTTTCCCCTACGACCTTTCGATCACTATTTTTATCAGGGGAAAGGAGCAATTTTTTGACTAAACTTTCTTGAATATTTACTGATTCAAAAAAGCCATGCAACAAGAACTCAAATCGCTTTTTGCCGAAATTGTCGGCCTCAATAACGTCATTGATGATCCGGCTCTTTTCGGACCTTACACGGATGATTTCACAGACCACTACGTCTCAAAGCCTTTGGCTGTCGTCCGCCCCTCTACCACCGAACAAGTTTCAAAGATCGTCAAACTTTGCGCTCAATACAACGTTCCCATCGTCACCCAAGGCGGCAATACAAGTCTGACAGGCGCAGCGACGACTTATCGACCGGATGCTGAAATCGTCCTGTCCATGACAAAAATGAAAAACGTCATCGACGCGGACCCCCTTTCAGACACGTTAACCGTTCAAGCCGGAATGACATTGGCCGAAGTGCATGAAGCTGCAGAAAGTGTTAATCGTTTCTTCCCGCTGTCTTTTGCGGCAGAAGGCAACGCAACCATCGGCGGCTGCTGTGCCTGTAATGCCGGCGGAGTGGCCGTACTGCGTTACGGAACAACACGCGACTTGGTTCTCGGCGTTGAAGTCGTCCTTCCCGACGGCCGCATTTACAACGGTTTAAGACGTCTTCGTAAGGACAACACCGGATACGATTTCAAAGACTTATTCTTGGGCAGCGAAGGGACGATCGGCATTATTACTGCTGTAGTTCTGAAACTCTTCCCGGCTGCGAAAGAAAAAGAAACCGCTTTCTGCTGTCTGAACAGTATTCAGGATGCCGGGAAGCTTCTGAACCGATTCAAGATGAAAGCCGGTTCTTCTCTGACAGCTTTTGAATTGATCAGCGATTTGCCGATCGGGCGGGTCAAAAAGTACCTGCCTGATATCGAAGTGCCTCCGCTCAGCGACTCTCCCTGGAAAGTGCTGGTTGAACTTTCCCTGGAAAAGAAGCCTCAGGAAAGCATGATGGAACACATCTTGGAAGGTGCGTTTGAAGACGGAGAAATCACCGATGCCGCCATTGCCAGCTCTCTGCAGGACTCCCATACGTTCTGGCATGTTCGCGAATCAATCCCTCTGGCCGACAGAACGGCCGGCGGCAGTATCCATAGCGATGTCAGCCTCCCCATTTCTTTAATCCCTGAGTTCGTCGAAGAAACAAGCGCAATGCTTTTATCCGCTTATCCCTGGCTCGGGCTTTCCATCTATGGGCACTTGGGCGACGGAAACCTTCATTTCAATTTCGTCAGTCCTGAAGACCCGGGTGCAACCTACCGAAATGAAGAAGGAATTCGAGAAATTCTTTATAGTCAGGTTAATAAGTTTGAGGGCTCGATTTCAGCCGAACACGGCATCGGAATGCTGAAACTTGACCATAATTACCAATTCAAGGATCCTTTGGAAATTGAGATAATGCGCAAGATCAAAAACGCTTTTGATCCGAAGGGCATCATGAATCCCGGGAAGCTCTTGAAAGCGGAATAACCAACGAGGAAACTGTGGGTAAGAAATCAAAGAAAAAGGAAAAGAAGATGGCAGTCAAAGAAACTCGAAAACTCGCCAAAGAGGAACCTTCCGACATTGCATCCGAAGTTCTCGATGACGGTTACATCGATGTCATGGATGACAAAACCGTTGCTCTTTTTCCTTTGGGCGACATGATTATTCCCACAGGCATCGACTACAAACCCGGTGATCCCGAAGAAGATGCACTGGCGGTAACCGATGCGCTTCCTGAAATTGAAGATCTTTGCTTCTTAGAAGTTCCGAAGGTTTTTTCTTTAAAGGGAAGTGTGGTCACACCGGCGATGATGCTCGAGCTTTCCCGAGCCGTCCAAAGAGTTTTGATTCGCCCGGAAGTCTCCGGCGTTGTCGTTACTCAGCCCGCGGACAACATTGAAGAAACGGCTTATTTCGTCAGCATCTCCTTGTCGGATGTCTTCCAGAATCAGAATTCCAAGCCGATCGTCTTTACGACCTGCATGAATCCTGAGGACCCGATGTTTGACGGAACCAAGAATCTTTTAGATTCCATCCGAGTTGCCTGCCACGACGTGAAGGGAGACATCTCGACCGTTGTCGTCTGCATGAACGGCGAGATTCATGCGGCCTCCCGTGCTCAGCTCACCCATACCAACAAGGCTTCCGCCTTGGCTTCTCCGGGCTGGGGCCCCGTCGGCTATGTCGACCGCGACAATGTTTATTTCCGCTGCGGTGCATTAGAGCTCGATACCGGTTTGAACTTCCCGATGCTCAAAAAGCTTACGGCCAAAGTTCCTGTTGTTAAAGCCATGTGCGGAGACGACGGTGCGCTTCTTGAAATGTTCCTTGAAAAAGAACCGGACGCGATAATCGTTGAAGGCTTCGGCCGCGGCAATCTTCCGGCCGGAATGATGCCTGCGATTAAAAAAGCAGTAAAGAAGGGCATCTTCGTTGTGATCTCGACGAGAGCTTCTTCCGGCCGTGTCTTAGACAGTACGGTTTTCCCGGGCAGCGTCGCGCAGTGTCTCGAATGCGGCTGTTTACTAGCAGGTGAAACAACGACGTCTAAAGCCAGACTTCTTTTGATGTATGTTCTTTCTCAGAAAGAAGCGATCCAATTGAAGAAAGAGGATCCTGAAAGATTCTTCGCCTACGTACAGGAATGTTTAGATCCGGTACTCACCAATCGTCTCTTCGGTTAATGAGTCAAAAATTTGCTTCTATGGATGAATTATTCGAAGCGCTGAGCCATTCAGCGTTTCGAAGCAAATTTCGTTTGTCTTATGCCGACAGAACTTATGCCGAGACTCGCAATGACGAGCTCTTGAAGAAACACGCAAGACAAATTCTTCACGACAGAATCGGAAGCGCGCATCCAAAAAACGACGGCAAGCAAACGCCTTATAAAGGACATCCGATCTTTACTGCTCAGCACGCAACGGGATGCTGCTGCCGCGGATGCCTTTATAAGTGGCACGGGATAGACAAGGGCAGGGAACTAACGGAAGAAGAACTCAATAACCTGAGCGATGTGATCTTGGAGTGGATTCATCGAGACTTACAAAAACCAGCTCCGAGGAAAAGAGTACGCAAAGGCGAAACTCTGGATCTTTTCGACCAAAATTAAGTTGCTTTTTGTGAAGGTTTTCAAAACATTCCAAAAAGGCTTCTTAAGAAACTTTCGGACTCAATCTAACTAAAAGTTATAACTAACCATCCATAAATAGTATTGGATTGAGAAGAAAAGAATTTTTATGATGGAGGCATATAGAAGGAGAAAATATGCCTCTTAACCGCCGTTCATTCCTCGGACTTTCAACAATTCTTTTGACTTCTCCTCTGCCTGTGTTTTCTTCGGAAAAGAAATCCGCCAAGAGAATCCTGGTTTATGGTGACTCGAATTCTTTCGGATGGGCCTGGAGCCCGGAAAAAGACATCTATCGTCTTCCAATCGATCGAATTTGGCCTCAGGTCATGGCTCAAAAACTTGGCCCCGATTATGAAGTCGAAGTTAATGCCTTGGGCGGCCGAACCGTAAAAAGAGATCAAAAAGACGGAAACGGAACCGACAAAAGCCTTTCCGGTAAGTTGTTCAATGGGATGGTGTCACTTCCTGCGGTTCTTTCCGAAAACCTTCCTCTGGATTTAGTCATTATCATGCTCGGAACCAATGACGCGAATTCAAGATATAAGAACAATCCAAAAGCGATCGCCGATGATCTTGAAGAGATGATTCGTAAGATTCAAGCAGGTGAATGGCAATCCAACACTAAATTTAAGACACCAAAAGTCTTAGTCATTGCACCTCCGCTGCAGCCGAATGAAACTGCTTACGGCGATGCATTCAACGGCGCAGAAAAAATCACCAAAGAGCTTCCGCCGCTTCTGCAGGAAAAATGCCGAATGCTTGGCACCGAATACATAAACGCTCAAGACTTCGTGAAAGGTATTCCCGGACAGATTGACCGTGTTCATCTTTCTCCGGAGCAGCACAAGGTTTTAGGCGAGGCGGCAGACGCAAAGGTCAAAGAAATCTTTGCGCATTGATTGTTGAAAGAATCTTAGGTGGGATGAATGAAACTTCTGAGCGCTGCCGCCGCAATCTCAGCTTGTTTACTTATGTCCGGAAACATCATGGCCCAAAACATTCAGATCAAAGTCGACGACAAAGCCTTTACGGGAGAGTTGAACAACAACGATGCCGCCAAAGACTTTGCTGCAAAGCTTCCGCTGAAACTCAAATTTGAAGATTTCGGAACGACGGAACGGATCTCTTATCTTCCGAAGCCTCTGAGTTTGGGAACTGCTCCAAGAAACTGTGATCCGCAAAAAGGCGATATTGCTTATTACATTCCTTGGGGAAATTTGGCGGTTTTTGTTAGAGATTTCCGCCCGTCTGACAACTTAGTCCCGCTCGGAAAACTTTCTTCAAAATCGCTTGAGGTCATCCAAGAAAGCGGCTCCAAAGATGTTGAAATCAGTCTTGTTAAGTGAACGATATGGAAACAACAGGATTTTTGAGAAGAACGATTCTTTTAACGGCAGCTGCAATGCCGATGATGGGAAGTAAAGTGTTGGCAGCAACTCCGAAACAAGGTGCATCTACCGTCTATTTTGCAAAAGACATCAATGCAGAGAATTTTTTAGCAATTTATGACCGACTTAAAAAGGACGGAAACCTTCCGGACGACGGAAGACTCACGGGAATCAAAGTTCACGGCGACGATGTCGATACGAATCGAGCGATGTGGGAAGCGCTGCTGAATCACATTCCGAACAGCAAATTTGTTGAATGCAACTATGCCTCAATCTATCCGGCCGGAAGAGGCAATACGCAAGGAAATATTCGGGCGATTACTGCTCAAGGCGTCGACAAGAATCGCCTCGATATCTTGGATCGCAAAAACGAATTCACGGAAATTTCTATCAAACGTGAATTTCCAGCGGTTTCCTACTCTCGACGCCAAGAAGCTCGTTAACGCCCC
>ENA-OPAQ01001508-OPAQ01001508.1-human-gut-metagenome-genome-assembly--contig:-NODE-1508-length-14685-cov-5.134928_pt1 | contig 14685 bp, 9 predicted proteins | sample MGYA00241058_ERZ501432 | MGnify/ENA primary metagenome ERZ501432 (study PRJEB25962, sample SAMEA2042570) | human gut metagenome | biome: human gut; feature: human-associated habitat; material: faeces... | reverse complement strand
TTTTGTTAGAGGTTTGCCTCATAGTGAACCAATAAGCTTAACTAAGTGACATTGGTACTGAACAGTTACAATAAAAGAATAAAAAGTGGCAGGTGTCACAACGAAACGGAGAAGGTAATCAAAGCCCCGGTGTTTTTCTCAATCAAAGGAGAACACCGGGTTTTAGTTTTGCTCTAGTTCCGCCCCGACTGTGCCGAAATATCTCCGATGAAGAGTTTCTGTTTGGCGATCGTCAAAAAAAGAAGCAGTATAGAACTACTCAAAACAGAAAGGGGCATGTATATGAAGAATCGGGTAATCAATGAGACACAGGGATCTCACCTACTTAAAATGGTCCCATATCAGGAGCTCCAGTGGGACCGCAGGCACCTTTTTGAATTTTGCGGTTCTTCCAATTCTTCCAACATCAGCTTATCAGCCGCCAACGGTGGGCGAACAATATTTTCGTGGCAGGAACAGCGACCGTAAGGGAGCGAAAAGCCACGCCGTAAGGCGTGTTCGCCAGACCAGCAAAAGCGGGCTGGCCGGGGGTTGGGGTGGCCCCAACGAGCGTATCTGAATGCGCCTCAAAAAACAGTTTTTACATCTGTATTGTAATTCCAACAAGAAAGGATTCCTCACCGGGAACAAGATCGAGATCACCGCCATGGCTTTCAATGATTTTTCGGACAGAGGAAAGCCCGATTCCATGATCAGAGGATGCGCCCTTTCGGGAGAGGAATGTTTTTCCCTCCTGCAAGACCAGACCGTCGTAAGTGTTTTCAATCTTCAAAAAGTACATATTGCCTCTGGTTTCGCCTGCAATGAAAATGCGGTGCGCCCCTTGCTTTTGGCGGCTGCACGCCTCAACGGCATTGTCCAAAAGATTGCCCAGCACCGTACACAGTTCCACATCGGTAAGCGGCATCTGATCGGGAAGATCGAGCCGCACCTGAAATTCTGTCCCTTGTGTCTGCGCCATGCCGTAGTAGTATTCAATCAGCGCATTTACAACGGGATTTTTGCAGAACTGGGCAGGGGAGTGCCCCGATGTTGCCGCAACCTGTTCCTCTACCTGTAACAGGAAGGAGCAGATCTCCGTCTGCCCACGTTCAGAGGCCATGCGGTCTATGGTGCGCAGATGGTGTTTGATGTCGTGAATCAGCCTTCTGTTTTCTGCCGCTGCTTCAGAAACCTGACGGCTGTATTCGGTCTGCATAGAAAGCTGCCGGACGACCTGCTTGCGTTCTTCCTGAAAAATCAGGCTGTTTCCATACCCCTCTACCACATCGCGCCAGAGGGAATAACCGATGGCGGCTGCTATGAAAAAGCTGCCCCATTCCACAAACCAACCGCCGATCACCGGCTCATAAACCGGCAGAAGGCGATCCCATATAAAGGCGCAGGTTGCGGCTGCCGCAGCATAGAAGATCGGCCTGCTCCGTTTTTCTCCTCTGTGAATGGCAAGCACAGCGATGATAAGCAGATAGAGTGCAGATGCCACCTTATAACAAAAGACCGATGCAGAGAAGAAACGAATCGCTCCAAGGGAGAGATGGGAAGCCATCATGCCATATACAAACGCATATACCAGGAACGCAGCGCCCACCCCATTGCTGATGGCCGCAGGCAGGAAGCCCGGCCTGCATATCCGGTTTTGCAGAACTACGATCAGCCAGGTAACCAGATAGATACAGAACAGTTCCATCGTGTACCAGGGGAATATGGGAACAGCAGCCAGCATATGAAGCACAGGATAGGATGACAGGCCACACATGGCAAGGCAGATCAGTCCGAACAGGGATGTATTGTTCTGTTTCATCCGGCGGCTGAAATAAAAGGACAGCAGCGCACAGACAAAGGTAACCGTACAGCCAAACAGGCAGAATGCAAACCGGATTCCTCTGGTTGTATTTACCGCCAGCATCGATCCGAAAGCAGGCGGATAAACAATCCCTCCGTAAAAGTGGTCATAGTTGCTGACCGCTATGGTGAGTGTGAACGGTTTTCCGCCATGAAAAGTGACCATGCGGTTTTGAACCAATGGTGTCCCCTGTGCAGGTTCCCCCATTTGCAGGATCAGGTTATGATCCAGATAAAGGTTGTAAGCAGAAAACACTTCCGGGATTTCCAGTGCATACGCTTCTTTCCGTTCCGGCAGGAAGAATGTCATCTGGTAAGTCCCGCAGCCATAGGGAGAAGGGTTTGCAGGGCTGGAGAAATTGGTCTGCGCTCCAATGGAAAGGTAGCGCATATAATGGCTTTCATCCCGTATTTCTTCCGGGGTCAAAAGCGCGTCAGGATAAAATGCCCAGCCGGATACCAGAAAGCGCACCGGTGACTTTTGAAGTTCTTCCTCAGAAAGCGCCAGAATCCCATTTGCCGCCTGAATTGTGTTCTGGCTATATTTATTATTAAACTGATACAGGCCAAGAAAAAACAGGGATGAGCACAGGCAGACCATACATAAAGCGGCATATTTTTTTACCACAGAAGATACCATCTTATTTTCGCCTCCTCCTTAGGAACAATTCACCGGCAGACAGAAGAAGCAGACAAGCCGGAATCAAAAGGAGTATGGGCGACCGGCTATGCTCAGTGTCGGCGACCTGTGCCAGGGAAACGGCATCCTCCTTTACTGCAATGGTGTATGTCCCTGTATGGCTGATCTGAAAGGATGCGGCTTTTGCCGCATCGTCGTAACCGGTCATGGGAATTTTCACGCCGCTTTCATCACCGAGGAACAATGTGCCGGCTGCCGGGTCATTTGGATAGGGCAGCATGACAGAAACATCCGGCAGGGAGTTGAGCACAGTTCCGTTGATGGAAAACGAAAAAGAAAAACCGCCGTCCGTATCCTTTTGGATGATGACTTCAATCTGATCTTCGTTTTGGATACCCTCCGGCAAGGCGTCTTTGGGTATGCTGATGGTGATTCCCTGTTTGGAAAAGACGGCTCTTTGCTCCCCTGTTTGCAGCATCATCAAAAAGCGTGTGCCGGAAATCCGGTCGGTGGTTTCATCAAAGAACTCTGAAAAAGCAGGTTTTTTGGAATCCGCACTTTCCGGGGGCTGCTGTAAAGCGGTATTTTCCTCTGGCTGACCTGATACAACTGGCGCTTCGATTTCCGGTATGGCCGGTTCATCGGAACCAGCGTCTGGTTCGAATGCTTCCTCTGCATCACCGTTTGCCTGTTGCGATGGGAATTCATCTTTATTTATGTAATCGTCTTTTCCATCCAAGGATGGCTCGGAAGGCTTGTGATCCGTAGAATCATTTTCTCCGCTGACCGAAGGTGCTTTTTCAGAATCGTTGGAATCTATCCCACCGCCATTTGTTGCAGGCGATCTTGAAGGCTGCGTAGGGGGACTGTCTGTGAAACCGTCATCCTGATCGTCGGTATGTTCGGGAGGCGGTTGAATGATGGTATCAGGTGGATTGCCGCCTGCATCACCTCCATCCCGGTCGCCATCGTGATACCCTTCAAGGACAATTTCATCTGCGTAGGTAAAGGACAGGATGCCGGTCTGTCCGCCGTCATAATCGACCTGAAGGCGGTAACTGCTGCCCGGCGTCAGCAGACGGGTGGCAATAGAGAGCATTTCCTGACCCACATAAACGCCACTTTCCAGACGGTTCCATGAACCGTTGTTTTCGGACAGCCATACGCTGATCTCATCCAGTTTCCCCGGCGGTGTGACCCAGGGAAAATGAAGGTTTCCTCTGGAAGCCAGAAAGCAGTTAATGTCCGGTCTGCCTGAAGCCTGTACAGAAACAGGAATTGAGATTTCAGGGAAAGCAATTCCCTCTGCAAACGCAGTGTTTTCCGGTGCGGTCAGCTTTCCCATGGCATGGTACAGTCCCACAGTATTCAAATCAATACCGGAAAAATCCCATTCCACCACAGCGGTGCAGCTGGTTCCATTTTCCGTATAGCAATCCAGATAGTAAGGGGAAAAGGCAAACAAATTTTCCAGCGTTTCGGTTTCGCTGCCCTGTTGAACCGCAAACGCGTCCGTATAAGGATACCATTTCTCTATGGAAGTAATGACAGCAGGCGGCATTTCTTCCACCCGGACGGAAATCTGAAGCTCCTGCAATACAGTTTCACCAAAGGCATACCCCTCCGGCAGTTCAATCCGGCCTGCTGCGGTATATTCGCCCGGAGTGGTCTGGTCAATGGCCGAAAAATCCCATGCGACAGAAAATGTTTCCTGCCGGATTTTTTCACCTGCTGTTACAGTGGCGCAGACGGTTTGATACTGAAGGGCCAGCTGATAAATTTCCTCCAGGTCATCATCAGACGGTGTGGTTCTAAGGGGCAGGGTGAAATCTGGCAGGGAGAGCAGTTCGCCTTCATTTTGTATTTCTGTGACAAAGACGAGGGATACTTCTTCCGGTGCTTCCGGTGTTTCCGGGGTTCCGCCATCCAGTGTCTCCGAAGCCTCGCTTTCTAAATCCGGCAGAATCTCCGTTATTTCATCGGCATTGGCTGGGGTTGCGGTTTCAGCGGCAAATGCGGGGATACTGCCGGTGAAGCAGAGAAAGCAGGCCAGACAGCCACCCAGAATACGCCTGTGTATTTGCTTCATTCTCATACGATACCCCCCATTCCAGAGAAAACATATTGGCGGTAGGCTTCCCGCAGTTGTTTTCCATTGCGGAGAGCAATCGGAAGTTCCTCCCCGTTTATCAAATGGAAGGTCTGACTGTCAACCTGGCTGATATAATCCATGTTGATTAAAACGCCCCGGTAGCAGGGCAAAAAACGCTTGTCTTTCTGCAATGCGGCAGTGACCTCCTGAAAACCTCCGCTTACCGGTATCACGCGTTCCGCCATATGAATCCGTGTCATACGGTTTTGATAATCTATGTATAGAATCTTCTCTGTGGGAAGTTCCAGCTTTTGACGGTCAGCCATAACCGAAAGTGTCATCACTTCATAGGGCGGTTTTAGCTGGCACAGCTCCATCGCTTCTTCAAATTCTGCCTGATGGAGCGAAAGCGGCTTCAGCAGATAATAGCTGGCGGACAGGCTGTACCCCATCCGGGCATAATCTTCTGTAATGGTCAGAAAAACGATCTTACAGAGCCTGTTTTTCTGGCGCAGCCTTCTGGCGGCCTCTATTCCATCCATGTTCTCCATATAGATGTCCATAAAGACAAGCTGAAAATTGACCTGGGCGGTAGCTTTCAGAAAATTCTCTCCGTCCTCAAATTCTGTCAGCGTATAGTCCAGCTGATGCTTTTTCATATAATTTTCCAGGCAGGCAGACAGTTCTTCTCTGTCCTCTGCTCTGTCATCCACAATCGCAATCTGCATCGTACCATCTCCTTTGCACAATAATCCAATATGAGTATAACATAAAACCGCAGGAAAAAACTTGCGTCTTAAACAGGAAACCTGCGTCTTAAACAAAGTCGGTTGCATTTCTCTTGACAAGATGCTACTCTAATTATACTACCAGACTTTCCGATGAGAAGGTCTGGTTTTTTATTTGATAGGAAATCAGGAAAGGAGGCTCAGCATGAAAATCGCACTTTGTACGGAGCTGAGAAATGTGGAATGGTTTGAAAGCAGGCTGCGCTCCCTTTTTGAAGGGGACGGACAGCTTGTCATCGACGAGCTATGGAATGAGAAGCAGCTATCTCAGGCACTGCGGCGGAGCCGATATCATGCGGTTGTCATCGCAATGACCGGGGCAAGGGGATTGGAGGCTGCCATTCAGGCAAAGCAGCTGGCACCGGAAGTACCGCTTGTCTGGTGGAGTGATGATGAAAACTTCGCCCTGATCGCGTATCAGCTTCATATTCCGGCATTCCTCTCCATAGATTGTAGTGATCAGGAGCTATATGAGGCGATAAAACCCATCACGAAATGGAGGTGCGAACATGCGAATTGCGCTATGCAGCTATAGTCAGAAGGAGAAAGAAACGGCGTTACTGATGAAGCTGGGCAAAGTAGACCGCTTTGACAATGGCGTATTCTGCGTCTATGCCATGCAGCGGGATGGGCCTTATGACGCTGTGGTGGTCATGGAGGATGGGGCCCGTGGAATGAATTTCTGCATGAGCATACGAGGCTACAGCAGGGATGTCCCGCTCCTGTGGATCAGCGATCAGGCAGAATTTGAACCCCAAAGCCGCAGGATGCGGGTAGATGACTTTTGGGTGAAGCCCATTACAGAGCATCAGCTGGGTGAAGCAGTCTCCCGGCTTCTTCAGGGAAAAAGGGAAAGTAATGAATCAGGTGAGGAGGAAACGTATGAATAAAAAATATTACCGGAGAGAACAAAACCGTCACGCTATAAAGAAAATAATGACAACAGGGGGAAATGGATATGAGGTATAAAAAGAAGAAACGGCAGATCGTATCTGCAGCATTGGCGGCAATGATGGCGATGCAGTTATGCATACCGGCTACAACGTTTGCTGCAGTTCCTACAAAACAGTTGAAAGTGATCACGGGATTTACGGAATTACCGGAGGAGGTCGCGCATATTCAGATCCCTGCGGATGCCGGAGAAAACTTTGAGGATTATCTGAATTTCCCGGAGACGATCGAGGCTTCGGTGGTGGAATATAAGAACGTGGATCATCAGAATAATAATGCGGATCGCGATAAGGGCGCGGAAGATGAGAAAGCGGCAGCAGACGACAGTGATAAGAAAGAAGACTCGGAAATTGCTACCGACAGCAATGCCGGGGATTTTCTTGAGGATTATGAGTTTGAAGATGAGAAAATCCCAGAAGATATCCCGGTGCTGACGGATATCAGCGTTACTTGGGAGCCGGATGAGAACCGGGAAGATGAAAGTGGTTTCTATTATTATCTTCCGATTCTTCCGAGAGAGTATATTTTGGCAGCGGGCGTGGAGCTTCCGGAGATCGAGGTCAGCATGGACGGCGGAATCGCTTTGCTGGCATCAACAGGTACTTATAATATTGCGAATGGCGGTATCAACATCAACAGCAACACATTGGAACAGTATAATGATGCGACTATCACGGGAAGCAGTACGAACAATGTTATTCAGGTTAGTGGTGTGGAGGCTACAATCACGATTTCGGATCTGGATATCCAGATTCCTAATAACGATGAGACATCAACTAACTGGATACCGGCGATCCAACTGGGAAATGGTGCAAAACTGAATCTGATTCTGAAGGGAACAAACACGCTCAAGGGCGGTAATATGCGTGCGGCTATTGAGGTGCTTGAAGGCTGTACCCTGACGATCAGCGGAGAGGGAAGCTTAAAAGCAACCGGTGGAGGAGGTGCCGGAATTGGTGCGTCGAGAATGAAAAATGGTTCCTTGGGGACGATTGAGATCAACGGAGGCAATATCGAAGCTTATGGCGGCGGGATGGCAGCAGGTATTGGCGGCAGTGTAGATTCCGGCAATAATATAGAGGGTGACGTTGTAGTGGGCGGCAAAGGTACCATTGTCATCAACAACGGAACTGTGTATGCCCAGGGCGGACATGGAAGCTACAACAGGGATCCTAGAAACGTATACGGTGGAGCAGGAATTGGCGGTGGAGCGTACGGCTGCGTGGATAGGATTGAGATCAATGGTGGCAATGTGAAGGCCTATGGAGGATATGCTACGAACGCAGGAAGACGCCCCGGAGCCGGAATCGGCACTGGCGGCGGTGGAGCAAAACCGATAGACAAAGGTAAATACAAGTATGGTGATATTGTGATCAATGGCGGAACGGTTTCAGCCATTGCATATAATAATGAAGTATATGCGATCGGTGTCGCAGAGAAGCCCAGTGTAGATGGTACCTTGGTGGGCTCCATTTCCATCAGTGATCAGGCAGTAGTCAACTTAAATGGTGGTGATTATTTCCCGAAAATTGAAAAGCTCGGACTGAAAAACTATACCATTCAGGGCACGATTGCGGATGTACGATTCATCGAAAGCGCTTATCCGGTGACAATCAGCGTGGGAGAGATTACCTGGAATGCAGGGACGATGAAGGTGAGCGATTATCAAGGTACACTTAAGGCATCCAATTATCTGAAGCCATTAACGCCAGGGACACCGGTAACGGTAACGGTGACGGTTGGAGACTATGTTTATCAGATGGAAGCTGACGTTGCTGATGTTGATGATAAGAATGCAACGATCACTTTGAAGGCCGCAACTCCTCTTTATGAGACAAGATTAAAATTTGTTTCCACGGCGATCACGAGCGATCAGATATTACAGGCAACCGATATCACGGTCAAGCAGAATGATAAACCGTTGAGCAATCAAGAAGGTCAAAGTGCAGCTATGGTCATTCCTTCCATGCAGATTTCGTATGATGAAGCGAACACGGGACATCTGACGGTATATCTGCCGGAAAATAGGAATAAAACAGAGATTTCGGTGAAGGTACCGGGCTTAAATGACGGCAATCCGATCACAGTATCAGGTAAGACGATTTCGACAATAACACCAAATGAAATTACGATGTTTAATTCTGATACCTCTTGTAGTCATGAGCACTATAATGCAGATGGATTTTGTGAAGCATGTGGTGCATATCAGAAGGCAGAACCGTGGCAGGGATATTATGAGATTTATAATGCCGGTCAGCTTTTCTGGTTTGCAAAGCAGTTTAATGATAGTAAAATCCCTGAAAACAGCAATCTGAAGCTGATGAAGGATATTGAGATCCCGGACGGACATGACTGGACAAGCATTGGAGACATGCGTAATAAGGATTTCAGGGGGACTATTGAGGGAAATTATCATGTAATTTCCGGATTGCGACCTGCTAATGACGGTACAAGTTTTAAGCGGGGACTGGTGGCAAAGATTACACATGGGAGTGTACAAAATATAGGGCTGGTGTTGGAAGGTGATTGGACTTGCGGGTTGTGTCGTACCGCTATGTATGATATCAATATTCAGAATTGTTTTGTAGTAGGAACAAATTTTTTAAATAGTTGTTCAAACGGAACGGTGACTAATTGCTTGGCTGTATCAGGAAAACTGGAAGGAACTGCGTCCTCGGTAAGTAATAGAGCTACTTTTACGAACTGTTATGAGACATCAAAGGGTAGCAATAGTTCTCGGGGTGAAATTACTACTATAGATAGTGAAGAAAAACTGAAATCCGGCGAAATTGCCTATAAATTAAACGGTGATCAATCAGATGGTACGTGGGGACAGGTGATCGGAACGGAGGATTACCCGCATTTCCGCAAGTACAGTAAGACGGTATATTATGATCCAGCTACTCAGACATATTCTAATAATAAGGCGGCAAGTATCACTTCCGCAGCTGTCACGGATATTAAGACGATTTCTGACACAAAAGCGACTGCTACACTTAAGGCAACAGGAACTCCAGGAGCAGAGGTTAAGTTTTTCTTAACCTCCGGCGAGGATGAGCAGACAGGGACATTAGATGAAATGTTCTCGAAAGGAACGTCACTTAAGGAAAGTTCTTCCGGAAACTATGAGTATACTATTGAGGATTTAGCTCCGGACACAGAACATCATGTCAGACTGATGATTAAAAAGGATGGTGTGTTATCTCTTGATGTAACCTATGTAAATTTCCAGACAGAAAAAGTGCGGCAGGAGGCACCTACTGCTGCTGATGTTTCTATCAATTACGAACAGGAGACTTTAGAGAATAAAGCTTCCTGCGATCTGGAGTATGCTGCTTCTAAGGATGCACAGTCATGGACAACGATAAGACAGGGTGGTAAGGTTCGTCTGACAACGCTGCTGGATAACATTCGTGAAAGTGGTGGGTCTGTACCAGTCTATATTCGCAAGAAAGCATCCTCGTCCATGTCAGTCAGTGAAGCGGTTTTGGTGGCGAATTTGCAAACACAGGCGATTCCGGAAGAATCGAACAAGCCGAATATTGATTATCGGAAGGAAAAAATCACAATTTCCTCATCTTTACAGTATGTGATTGTAAACGGAACCAAGACCTCTCCAAACTGGACATCTGCAAAAATGGGCAGTGGATCAGGAATTTCGATTACAGACATCATTTCTTCCGATCATGAGAGTACGGTTTATTATCGGTATGCTGCAAGCAACAAGGATAAGAAATTTGCCGGAAAACCCGAAAGTATCACGATTCTTAAAAGAACGGCAGCACCGGCTGCAATAACTGAGGGTGAGGTGGATATAACCGGTACGACGATTACCATAAACAGAACGAATCCGGAAAATGACATTGAGTATGGATACCGTGATGCAGATTCAGACGGAGCATTTACATGGATTGACGGTACGAAAATTCAGGGATTATATCCGGCACATGGATATCAGGTAACCGGCAGAATAAAGGCGAAAGAGAATGCATTTGCTTCTGAGAGAACGGAACCGCTTCATGTGTCTACCAAGGATACACTGAGAATTGTAGGAAACGGAACACAAAAGTGGGATGCGAAGGGGACTTATGGGGTTTCACTTGCTCAGATTCCGGTTTCCCTGGCTTCTGGTTATGGTGTGTATAATGGTGCAAATCAACCGGTAGCCGGAACCTGGAGCTGGGAACCGGAAAATAGTAGTCCAGTATCTGGTATTTATCCGAAGGTAGACGATAAAAAGGCTTATACCGTGAAATTTACACCAACAGATTCAAGTGCTTCATACGATAGGACATTAACAGATTCCGTGGTACCGGAAATTTCTAAGTACCCACTGCAATTTTCAGTTGCGGTAAAAGATAAGACCTATGATGGCACGACAAACGCGGACATCTCCAGCGTGATCTTCGACAACGTGACCTTGAACCGAGGCACAGACTACACCGTGACCGCCAGCTTTGACGATGCCAGTGTGGGCAACGGCAAGAACATCACTGCCACAGTGACCCTGATGGGGCAGGCCGCGAAGAATTACGCCCTGAAGCAGAGCAGCGTCACCACGACTGGCAACATCACCAAGGCCGCTGTCCCCGACTTTACTAAGGAAACCGCGCTGACCATTGTAAACGGCCACGAAAAGACCTACACTGTGGCGCTCCCCACTCTGCCTGTGCTGGAGGCTCCCAAGGAGTACGGCACAGTGACCTACGGCGCACCAACGGTCAACTTGTCCAGCACCTATTACACCAGCGGTGCGAAGGTGGAAGATGGCAAGCTGATCCTGCCGATTCAGAAAAATGACGTGAAAACCACCGGCTCTGTGGGTACAGTGACCGTGGTAATCAAGAGCACGAACTATGAGGACATCACGCTGACCGTCAACGTCAATGCCACCGACAAGCTTGTCCCCACTGTTACGGCACCTACGGCAAACGCCCTGACCTACAACGGTTCAGAACAGGCGCTGGTTACAGCAGGCAAGACCACTGGCGGCACGATGCTCTACCGGCTTGACAATTCTGAGTGGAGCGAGCAGATCCCCACAGCGAAAAACGTGGGGAAATACACCGTTTGGTATAAGGTGCAAGGAAACGCAGAGTACGCAGATGTGGCAGAACAAAGTTTGACTGTGACCGTTTCCAACCAGCCTTCCGGCGGCGGAGCATCCGGTGGTGGCGGCGGTGGCGCATCCGGTGGTGGCGGCGGTGGCGCAGCACCGGCTCCGACACCGGCTGATGCGGATGTCATCACAGTCAAAGAAGACACGAAGGACAATACGATCTCCAAGCCGGGTGCGGAAACCGACACAACTACAACAACCAAGACGACCGTCAAGAATACGACGACCGAAACGACCAAGAACGAGCAGGGTCAGGATGTTTCCAAGACCACAGCCAGCGTTTCCAAAGACCTCGGTGACAAACTGCTCGATCAGGCGGTTTCCAATAAGTCCGATACGATCGAGATCACTGTGAAGTCCAGTGACGCGAATAACGGCAGCGGCGCAGGCAGCACAGGCGCGGCGGACAGCGTGAAAGCAACCGAAGTCGCGCTTCCAAAGGCGACCGTCAACGCGATCGCCAAGGACACGAACGCCGACCTTGTCATCAAGACCGACAACGGCGAAGTCGTCCTCGACAACAAGACCTTAGAAACGATTGCAGGCGCAGCCAATGGTGACACCGTAACCATCGTGGTGGGCGAAAACACCCGGCTCAAGGAAACGCAGAAACCGGCGGAGAAGATCGTCGGCAAGAACGGCATGCTCTTCGACCTTGTCGCGAAGATTGGCGAAAAACACCTGCATCAATTTGAAGGCGGCAAGGCTTATGTGATTCTGCCGATGCCGGATAAGCTCAAAGGCAAAGACATCCTCGTGATCTACATCGACGACAACGGCCTCTGCAGGATCCTGAACCACAGCGTAGAGAAGATCGGCGCAGAAGATTACATTCGTTTCACGACGACCCGCTTCTCGACCTTCGCAGTCGTCGACAAAGACGAAGCAGAGCGGTTAATTAAAGAACAGAACGCCGCCCACGTCAAAGAACTGATGCAGAGCGCGAAGTTCAAAGTGACCACCACTAAGACGAGCAAGAAATCCGTCAAGGTACAGGTCGCAGCCAAGAGCAGCAAGACCATGATCTCCGACATCAAGTCGCTGGGCTACACGGTCAAGTACCAGTTCTATCGCTCGACGAAGAAGGACGCAGGCTACAAGCTGCTCAAGACAAGCAGCAAGAACAGCTTTATCAGCACCAAGGGCACGAAGGGCAGAAAATATTACTACAAAGCCCGCGTGTTGGTCTATGACGGAAGCAAACTTGTGGCTAAGAGTGCACTCAAGCAGTGCAGCTATGGCGCAAGACGTTAATGCAAAACTGATTTTTTGCTAACAGAATATAGAATTTTTACTTAGGGCTGACTGTAACAGGTCAGCCCTATTTCTTTGATGTAACAATACTGATAATAACGATACTGATTATAGTGATACTGATCTTATCCTTTCCTATCCGGAATGGAACAGGAATGATAAGATGTAATATAACTAATGTTGAGGCTGTGGTCTGCCTTTATTGTAGAAAATTTTTTCGCTATCTCATATAAAGTGTGATTATAAAGCATAAAACTCCAATAAAAATGTGAAGAGTGATTCTATGGAACGATTTATCTTAAAAAAGTTGCTGGATTGGAAGGATTCTCCCTACCGCAAGCCTTTAATCTTGAAGGGCGTACGTCAGGTGGGTAAGACTTGGATTCTAAAAGAGTTCGGCAGACGCTGTTATGAAAATACAGCCTACTTTAACTTCGACGAAAACGAAGAATATAAACAATTTTTGAAACAACCAAGGATGTGAACCGGATTCTACAAAACCTTATGCTGGCAAGCGGTCAAAAGATATTGCCAGAAAAGACCCTCATCATCTTTGACGAGGTACAGGACTGCCCGAAGGTTATCAACTCCATGAAGTATTTTTGCGAGAACGCACCGCAATACCATGTTGCCTGTGCCGGTTCTCTGTTGGGGATTGCTCTGGCGAAGCCTTCCTCTTTTCCAGTAGGCAAGGTCAACTTCATGCAGATTGACCCAATGACCTTCCCTGAGTTTCTACTTGCCAACGGTGATGAAAATCTGGCGCAGTATCTGGAACAGGTGGATACCCTTGAACCTATCCCTGACAGATGAATTATATGATAAAGTTTTTAGTTGATAGAAATTACATCTTATCACCACAGTCATGGAATGGTGGAGAAAATGATCGACCTATCACATTATCACCAGAAGGTTATGCCAGAGTAGATGCTATTCAGAAGAATACTGCAAATGGTAAGATGGGATAGCTTAGCACGGCTCATACCAGTCTTAATTTCGTAGGCATTGATGATGGATTCCTTGATGAGATATAAGTCACCACCAAGTTCCGGTGGGATGAGGTCCAGGTTTTCAAGTTCACGGATATCATTTGCGGACATCCAGCCATTCTGTCTTGCAGTGGCATAACCGTTCATTCGGCTTTGATAATCACCACGCAAGAGACCGTCAACGTCGAACTTTACAAAATAAGCAGATTTCTCCGATTCAGATAGAAGGGCTCGGTTGATGGACTGCTCCCAACGGACAATCTAGGGCTCCAAGGTGTACTTCACAAATTCGAGAGATTGCTGCTCAATATTAGAAAAGCTCGACTTCTCAAGATCACCGACCATATGAGGCGGTACTCTAAAGATTCGAGCTATTTCATCAATCTGAAATTTTCTTGTTTCCAGAAACTGTGCTTCATTTGGGGAAATGGAAATAGGCATGTATTTCATGCCTTCTTCCAAAACAGCTACCTTATGAGAATTGTTCCCAGAGAAGCCTTTTTTCCAGCTTTCTCTGACAGCTTCTGGATTTTTTACGGTACCGGGATACTCCAAAATACCTCCCGGTGTGGCACCGTTTGCAAAGAACTTAGCACCGTATTCTTCTGTGGCGATAGCAAGTCCGATAGCGTTCTTGGTCATAGCGATGGGAGAGTAACCTACCAGACCATCAAAGCCGAGACCCGGAACATGGAGTACATCCGACGGTTTTAGGATGACGGTTCCATTTTTCATGGTAGGTGCATCTGAATCCTGCATTTGATATTGATAGTAGAGGTGACCTTTATCGTCACGATCCACACTCATTCGATTGGGCATCAGCGGATAGAGAGCGATGACTTCACCTTTGCCATTTCGTATAATTTGCGCATAGGCATTTCCATAAAGGAGAAGATGCGTCATCAAAGTCTCTCGGAAGACAAAGGACGTCATTTCCGGATTTGGCTCATCGTGAATCAGTCGATACAGAGGATGTTTGATTGCCTTTTCTTTACTACCCGAGTCAGTGT
>ENA-OPAQ01001497-OPAQ01001497.1-human-gut-metagenome-genome-assembly--contig:-NODE-1497-length-14816-cov-3.089086_pt1 | contig 14816 bp, 14 predicted proteins | sample MGYA00241058_ERZ501432 | MGnify/ENA primary metagenome ERZ501432 (study PRJEB25962, sample SAMEA2042570) | human gut metagenome | biome: human gut; feature: human-associated habitat; material: faeces... | reverse complement strand
GCGGTTTTTAACCCACCATTACCCCTGAAGAGCCTTTTTTAATATAAAAATGGAGAAGATTTATGAGCAATTTAAGAACGGAGCAGCCTGTTTTCGAGACAGACCGTATTACAGATGGTTTTGATATTTTTTTCTGGGTATTTAATGACGCCAGCAGTTTTGTTGCCACACACTGGCATACTGCCATCGAGATTATGTATATTATAGACGGAGAGGTCGATGTTATGATGAATCAGCAGACGGTCATTTTAAAACCCGGAGATGTTTTTCTGATCGATTCAAGGCTTCCTCACTCCACAAAATCAGTTCACGGAAATCATGCAGTATTAATTCAGCTTCCTTATGAATTTTCAAAAAAATATATCCCCGATGTCGATTCCTTTATTTTTGGTTTTGACTGCCACACTGATAATGCCATTTTACGCACCAAAATTGATTCTTTAATCGATGTCATTCAAAAAATGAGAATTGTATATGAAATTCAACCAAAAGGTGCTTTGCTGCGGTTTAACAGTCTTCTTTTTGAAATGCTTTATCTGCTCTACCACAGTTTTTCGAGGGAAGTGGAATCCTCCCAGTTCAAAAAAGATGTCAAAAATTTTGTGCGTTTAGAACCTGTTTTAGAATACACAAAAAAGCATTACAATACACCGATCACCCTTTCCGAGATTTCGCAGATCGCATGTTTTCAGGAAGAATATTTCTGTCATTATTTCAAAAAAAATATGGGAGTGACTTATTTCCAATACTTAAATGAAATAAGACTCTCCCATATTTACCGTGATCTCACCTCCACAGACCTTCCTCTGAAAGTTCTGTTAGAGAAGCATGGTTTTACGAATTATAAATTATTCCGAAAAATGTTTTATGAGCAGTTTGCAACCACTCCCGGTGAATACCGTAAAAATGCCGCTGTATCCGATTAATCCAGTAACATCTCTACGCATCCGTACATACCAGCATCATTGCCAAGTCCTGCCAATGCAAACTTCGTATCACGGCATGCCATGAATGATGTCTCAACAAAGTGTTTTTTGATGTTATCTAATAAGATATCGCCTGCTTTGGAAACTCCTCCACCGATCACGATAATCTCCGGGTTTACCACACATGCAATATTAGAAAGGGTGGAGCCTAAAATTTCACATACTTCATCTACCAGTCCGATTGCAATTGCATCTCCTGCTTTTGCTGCGTCAAAGACATCTTTTGCAGTCAGGTTTGGAATTTCACGAATGCTTGTCTCCTCGGTAGATTTTGCAAGTTTTCTCTTTGCGAGACGAACGATTCCTGTCGCGGAAGTATACTGCTCCAGGCATCCGTACTGTCCACAGTTACAAGCTTCGATTTCATCATGATTCACGGTGATATGACCGATCTCACCGCCGGCTCCGTTAAATCCTGCAACTACTTTTCCGTCTACGATGATTCCACCGCCGACACCAGTTCCAAGTGTTACCATAATGACATCCTTAGAGCCCTTTGCTCCACCCTGCCACATTTCACCTAAAGCGGCAACGTTTGCATCATTTCCGACTTTGATTTTTAATCCGGTAAGGTTGCCTAACTCTTCTGCAACGTTTACCACGCCCCAGCCAAGATTTACACAGCGGTGTACCACGCCCTGGCTGTCAACCGGTCCCGGAACTCCGATTCCGATTCCCTGCACATCATCCTTGCTGATCGCTTCCTGTGCCAGCTTGTTGTCCACTGCCTTTGCGACATCGGAAAGGATCGACTCACCATTATTTTCTGTATTGGTCTTAATTTCCCATTTGTCTAACAGTGTTCCGTTTGTGTCAAAAAATCCGATCTTACAGGTTGTACCCCCGATATCAACTCCAAATGCGTATTTCTTCATGATTTTTCTCCCTGATTTCCCTATATTTTCTGCGTCTATGTACCCACCATAGTTTCGCTTGCATTATCTTTATGATAACGTTTCCATTTTTATCTGTCAATTGTATTCTATGGCATATTTTGCTTTATTTTTTACATCCTTTTTAAGTGACCAGATTTATAAAATAGTGCATTATTTTTAGATTTTAATTTTCAGCGTCAACCGATGTTTCTTCGACTGATGTCTCCTCATCCGGTATCTCTCCAACCGGTGTCTCTTCTTCCGGCGTTTCCTCCGCCGGATTATCTTCAGGCTGTCCGCTCCCGCTCTCCTGCTGCTGGAGCAGATCATCCGAAATTCTTTCATATGGCAGAAATTCGAGCGGCTCCAGTCCCTCATGCGCCTTGCTCATAAATGACTGCCATATTTTTCCCGGATAAGTGTTCCCCATTAATCCCTGCAATTTTTTTGGCATGTCATAGCCTACCCAGACACTTGTAGTATAATATCTCGTATAGCCGACAAACCATCCGTCTTTCTGATCGTTTGTCGTTCCTGTCTTTCCCGCACACGGCATATCTCCAAGGTCAAGTCCTTTTCCGGTTCCGTTTGTGATGACGCCTTTTAAAACATCCGTCATCATGCGCGCCGCATTTTTCTTATAGATCAAAACCGGGTTCTGCCCCGAATTATATAAAACTGTTCCGTTTCCATCCTCGATCTTCACGATACAGGTTGGTGTGCGGTAATATCCGTCATTCTCGATCGTTGCAAAACCGGATGCCATCTCTAACGCAGAGACACCGTTCGTGAAACCGCCCAGTGCCGTTGCAAGCCTGTAATCAGACGGACTGATCCTGGAAAAATTCATCGCCTTAAGATAAGACAATCCTTTATCCGGCGTGAGTTGGTCATATAACTTCCATGCGATCGTATTGACGGATTTTTCCACCGCAGTGCGGACCGTAATCTCTCCGAGATATGTGCCGTTGGCATTCCTTGGTCCATCCTCGATTGGCTCATCGGTCACAATCGAATCCGGCGTATAGTTCTGCTCAAAACTTGGCGTATACACGGTCAGCGGTTTTATCGCACTACCCGGCTGCCTGAAACTCTGATAGGCACGGTTTAAGGTATAACCCGGAAATTCCTGACTTCGCCCGCCCACGATCGCACGCACATATCCGTTGTCATTATCAATACAGACCGCAGACGCCTGCAGTTCATAGACACCCTCGTCATTTACCCCGGTATAACCGGAAAGCGTATCATTCACCGACTGCTGCAATCCGTCCTGCATTGACAGGTCAATGGATGTGTAAATGCGGTATCCGCCGGTATAAAGTTTTTTCTGGCATTCACTATAGAGCGCACTGTAAGTGTCCTCATATGCCTGCTGCTCCTCATCTGTCTTAAAATCCTCATGGAAAACAAACCCCTGCTGCTCCATCAGCGCCCTTGTCGCACAGTAGTAGGTGTATGTCTCAACGTAATCATTTTTTGCAAGTGCCTGTGGACGGTTCAATGTGATCTGCTCCGCAACCGCCTGCGCGTAATCCATCTGTGAGATTTTGCCGTCATCGAGCATATTTTTCAAAATACGGTCACGTCGGGAAACGGTGTTGTCTTTGTTTGTCACCGGATCATAGAGCGTCGGGTTATTCGGAATTGCACACAAAAAAGCAATCTGGGACAGAGAAAGACTTTCCACATCACGGTCGAAATATCCTCTCGCCGCAGACTGGATCCCGTAATATCCGTTTCCAAAATAAATATTATTTAAATAGAACTCCAAAATCTGATCCTTGGAATATTTGTTTTCGAGTTCCGTTGCAATATACATCTCTTCCACTTTTCGCTGCCACGTCTTTTCCTGTGACAGAAAAATATTCCGGGCCAGCTGCATGGTGATCGTACTTCCACCCTGCTTCACTTCACCATTTTGTACCATCGCCTTTACTGCACGGAGCAATGCACGGTAATCAATTCCATGATGCCTGAAAAACTTTTTATCTTCGATACTGACAATGGCAGTCACTGCATCCACCGGCATCTCCTCAATGGAAACGTAATAGGAATCTTTTTCCCCTTTCAGGGTGGAGATCACGCTTCCATCCGATGCATAGACAATGCTGGTCTGATTTGCCTTAAAAGTATCCACATCCGACTGTCTGACAAGCCGCACTGCCTCCTGCTTTAATTCCTCAACCTGTTTTCCATAACCGCCGTAAAAATAGTAGGCAGCCGCTGTGAACACCAGTACCAGAAGTACAAGCTGTATGCGGAAAAAGTGCCAGAATAGCCGGTGTTTTTTCTTTTTCTTTGTTTTTGACATCATGCACTCCTTTCTGGCTCTGTCATTGTTTTTCTAATAAAATCTGCTTTTTCTAACATTAATCTTTCCAGATTTCTCCATGGATATGCATGATCTGTCGTAACGATTTCATAGTTTCAAAGATATCATTTATCCTTTAAAAATTCAGGTCGATCTCGATTCCTTTCAGATCCTCGTTCACGAGATTCTTCTCTTTGAGAATCTTCTGGATGTTTTTCTGTGCCTCATCCATTTTACTCGTGTTCTGTTTCTGCATGGAAACATCCTGTTCGAGCTGATCGGCATTCTGCTGTCCCTCGATGATCTCTTCCTGATTTTTGCGCTTCTCTTGTGCCTCTTCGATCTGCTTATCCTGTTCTTCCTTCTTGTCTGCCGCTTCCTCTGCCTTCTCTTTCTCTTCCTCGACCTTCTCATCGGCATTGTTTTTGCCTTCCTCAATTAGCATTCCGAGGATCTCTTTATTGGCAGAATCCATAATCTCATCTGCGGCATCCGATGCTTTTTCCATATCTCTGGACTTTAACTGCTCTAACGTGGCATCCGAAATAGACGCAGTGAGCGCATTGACCTCAAACTGTTTGCGGTCTGCCTCCACGCTGACCTGCCCTTTCATGCTGTTTAAGTTCAGAACTTTCTTCTGGTACTCCGTGAGCGGTGCATTCTGCAGTTCCTTCAATCTGGAGAGCTCTTCGTCTGAAAACTGGTCATAGGAAGAACCGTTCATATTATTCTGGTACTTTTCCAAAAGCTCTAAATCTTTCTGTTCCTGCGATCCGTCTGCCACACCATACTCTTCCTGCAAAGATTTTTTGGTATTCTCGATATCTTTCATTTTGGCACGAATCTCATTCATCTCGGATACTTTGGACTGCTTTAACCCCTCCATATCCGCAATGCTGTCAGCGGATTTATTGTCACTTTTCCATGCATCACTGACCACTTTTAATGCCTGTTTTTTCGCATTGTTTCTGCGCGCCTCGATCTGGCTCTGTGTGTCATTTTTACGCAGAAAACCTCCTGCGTTGACGGATTTTACGACATCCTGATGTCCTTTTTTCTCAGCAGCTTTCTGTGCCGCTGCCTGATCCACTCCACTCTGGTTTGCCCTGATTGCAATTGACATAAACTCATTCCCCCTGTAAAAACGTTTCTATGCAGATTATTATGAAACTCCTCACGAATTTCTTTGAATTGCCCGAAAATTTTTATAAACAATAGAATGCACGCTCCGCGAACACTCTGTTGTCATGAATTAGATATCGGCTTTTTTCATGTTTTCTTTAATGATACGCTTCCATCTCAATCAGGTTGTAATCGAGCTTCATTTTCTTTAGCATTTCCACTTCGCGTTTCTGGCAGGTAAAAAGGAATATCTGGTTTTGTAAGGTCGAAAGTGTCTGCAAGGTCTGCGCCAGACGATCGTCATCATACATGGCAAACGCTTCATCCAATAAGATTGGAAGCGTTTCTTCCTTCGTCACAACTTTTCCCACCGCAAGGCGCAGCGCCAGATAAATCTGCTCCAACGTGCCACAGCTTAATAGCTCTGGTCTGACTTCCCTTCCCTCTGTCAGAATCTGCAGCTGCCCCTGCTCATCGAGCCTTACACTGTCATAAGCTCCTGCGGTAAATAAGGACACATATCTGGAAATCTCCGCATTCAGTTCATCCTGCATATCCTCATAAAAAGACTGGGAAATCCTTGTGATCTCCTGCGCCGCAAGCTCCAATGCCTGAATATCTTCCACTCTTTGGTGCTCTGCCCAGCTCTGCACACCCTGTCTTGTGATCTCTTCCTCCAGATTAAAAAGACGGTTTTCCTTTTCCCACAGAGAATCTTTCCACTCAGTAAGCATCTGGTCTGCCAGCCGTTTCTTTTGCTGCATCTGTGCTTCCATCACTTCCTGCTCACGCAGTTTCCTTAATTGCTCTGCCTGCATGGATGCCGCTTGGAGTTTGGCACGGTTTTGATTCTTTTTGTACTGCCGGATTGCAGAAAATAATGCGATTGCAAGAGCTGCAAGTTCACCTGTCCAGAAAAGGACCGGCGTTATGTAAACCTTGAAACCAAATAATATTATTGCGATCAGGATTGCGAAGAAGGATAGGATATAGCCAGTTTTTTCTGGCTGCCAATCTTCCGTACTGCCAGTCTGCTCATGGTACCTGGCATGAATTCCACTCTCATCATCTGCATAATGCGCTTCATACTTTTCTATGGACGCACGTATCCCTTCACATTCCTGTTCGAGCAGGTTCTTCTCCAATCGAAGCTCCCTAAGACGCGCCTCCCGCTCCTCGTCTGCCCTTCTCTGCTCCTGCTGCAATTCCCGTTTTCTGGCATTGAGCGAAGCAGCTGCCTCCGCAACCGTCACGCTGCTGTCGGAACCATCCGATGCCTGTGCGAGATACTCTGCAAGGATTTTCACCATCTGGTTTCCGGTGGCAGCTCCCGTCTGCGTGATATCGTAGGTACTGGCATAACTGTCTTTGCTGACACCACCCAAAAGCATGGTCAGATCCCCAAAGCCGACCGACAGTTCCTCCCCATCCAGCTCATTCCTCAGATAATCGGTTTTCTCTTTGGAATAAAAATTGCGTTCCAGATAAAACTTCTGCTGCCCAACCGTAAACTTTAGTGCACCCGCATAAAACGACGGTGCATGCCACGGTTCATACTGACTGTAGGCGTCTGTGACAGAACTCCTGCCCCTTCCTTTTTCCATGCCAAAAAGCATCGCACATAAAAAGCTGTGCAATGTCGATTTTCCCGCCTCATTTTTTCCATATATGACATTCATCCCCGGTTTAAAGGATATGTTTTTGTTCTGTAGCTTTCCAAACTGAAAAATGTCTGCTTCCTTTATCTGCATATCTCATGCCCCAACAATGCGCTAACGCCGTATTCCAACGCTTTCGCTGCAACCGGATCTTGCCTTTTTTTCTGCATGGCTGCAATATAAGCTCCCAACAGGGAATTTTCATGTTCAGCCAGCAGTTTATCATAGTCATAATCCGGTCGAAGCTGCTCTGTCACATCCACGATCCGTTCCAGATTCGACAATTTATTAAGATCGAATATCACGTCCGGATCTTTGTATCCCTGTAAACAAATCCGAAAATACTGATAAGCCGGACGTTCTGCCAACAGTTCTTTTATCTGCTGCATGACATCATATCCGGTCGTCCCCGGCGTCACCTCCACCGCTTCGTGGCAGTACTCACACTTTCGCACCGGATAAAAAGATACCTCACAATACGTTTTGCCGATGTCTCCTATCCAGTATCCGTGCGCACCGGTATCATTACAGTCTGTCGGCTCCAGTGCGCCCGCCATGACCGCCCTGCCCTGCACAAGCTGCCCACCTTTGTGAATGTGTCCCGCTGCCATATAATCAAATCCATGCCGCAGAATCTTTTCCACCGAAAAAGGAATATGCCGCTCATCGCCTCCATGTGCGAGCAGAATATTAATTCTGTCCGTATTTTTCGGAAAAACTTCATCGTACAAAGCCTGCCGGATCTCACGATGCCAATAGCTCAGACCATAAACCGTCGTATTCTGCTCCAGGAAATCAAAACACATTACTTCCTCGCGCGGGAAGAAACAGACATTTTCCGGCCACTCACATGTCCTGTAAAAAGAATTTTGCTGTATGTAATCGTGGTTTCCTGCCATAAGAAGCACTTTCGTCTGCGGTATGCGTGCAAACAGACCACAGACTTCCTTCAATTCTCTTTTCAATGGCTGTTTGTGAAAAAGATCACCTGAAATCAACAAAAAATCCGGGGATTCTTCTGCCGCGATCTCGATCATTTCCGCAAAAGAATCCCAGATATCCTGTGCTCTTTTTTCACTCCATGCTTTTCCTGCATCCGGTTTTACACCGAGATGCACGTCTGAAATATGCATAAACTTCATGCTTTGTCCTCATTTTCCGTAATCATTCCAGCAGCTTCTATTGTTCCATCTGTTTTCCCAGGAAACCAGCTGCTGCGATCGCAAGCTTGCTCTCCGTCTCTGTCATTCTGGATTTCTCGTCTTTTTCATATAAAATAACGGCTCCGATCGCATCCCCCTCACAGATGATCGTGCTGAGCGCCTGCTGTCCGAATTCTCCGGCATCATCTAATGTCACCTTGACAAACTCCGCATCATTTCTGCTTGCGAGAAAATTTTTCCGTTCGCTGATGGCGTCTTCCAGCTGTTTGCTGATCGGCTTGCCCTCATATTCTTTCTTGCCGGTACCGGATGCCGTCACAACATGGTCGCAGTCCGTGATCAATACCAGATGTCCGGTTGTCTGTGCCAGACTTTCCGCATACTCTCCCGCAAACTGGCTCAGCTCCCCGATTGGCGAATACTTTTTCAGAATGATCTCGCCCTCCCGGTCGGTAAATATTTCCAAAGGATCGCCCTCCCGGATCCTTAAGGTTCTCCGAATTTCTTTCGGAACTACAATTCTTCCCAGATCATCTATTCTGCGTACAATCCCTGTGGCTTTCATTTAATATTTTTCCTCCAATGCTGTTATTTCACTTTGGAGTTATTATGTGGAAAAATCAGAGAATTATTCTTTTCTCTGTCTAAAATTCCTGTGTACATCATACCCTATTTTTTCTAAAATGAATATTAAAAATTTGTAAAACATCTTGATTATATAGGATATATCCTATATAATATACAAAAAATATGAAAGAAGGAATTATATGCCCGTCATTGCACGTTTCTTTGGAATAACAATAAAAATGTACCTGCGCCAAAAAGAACACAATCCACCACATATCCATGCAATTTACGGTGATTATTCAGGACTATTTTCAATTGAAAGCGGTGAAATGTATGAAGGCGATATTCCTTCCAAAGAACAAAAATTAATCAAACTATTTATTTCAAATTATAGAGAAAAGCTGTATGATATGTGGGAAACACAAAACTTTACATCATTAAAATTCGAAGGAGGTGCATCCTATGGCTCACAGAGTGCAAAGTGTATCGATGATTGATCAGAATATTCTTCAGGCAATTTTTATAGGTGGTGAAGTAATTCAATATGACCTGCGGAAAATGCTTTCCATTCTTCCACAATTTCAGGAAATTATCAATGATCCATCCCTCGCATCGAAAGTTCATGCAGATACCGGCGGCTATGGTGTGTCCTGGAGTGATGATCTGGACTTAGATTCTGAAACGATCTGGGAAGATGGTGTATTTATTCGTATTGAATCTGTTGACCCATCCCTCGCACTTGCTTCCAGCCTTGCAAGAGCAAGAGAATATGCCATGCTGACACAAAAACAACTCTCCGAAAAAACGGGAATCTATCAGAGCGATATCAGCAAACTGGAACGTGGTAACGCCAATCCATCCATTTTGACCTTAAAACGTCTGGCAGATGCAATGGATATGACTTTAAAAATCGAATTTGTACCAAAAAAATGAAGAGACTATCACAGCCTCTTCATTTCTTTTCAAATCATCTTTTCTCTATTAGCCAAAATCAATATTTTTTCATTTTTTGCTAATAGATTTCTTCTGCTTACTTTTTTGTATCATAATCATCGAGAAAATGATGTTTTACGCCGTCCTTTTTATAGGCAACAACCGTTTCCAGATTCACATTTTCCACACTCTTGAAAATATTGCCTTCCACGTACTGGTTGACTTCTTTTAATTTTTTGATCAGTTCCTTGATCTCCACACGTTTCGAACGATTTTCCTCGTTATTGCAGGTGGTACAGGTGTCTGTAAACTTGCATGCACACTGGATAAAATGAAGTCCATTATAGTCACGCCACGCCTTGATATCGTCCTCACGCACAAGATAAAGCGGACGGATCAGTTCCATTCCCTCAAAATTGGTGCTGTGAAGTTTTGGCATCATCGTCTGGATTTGTGCTCCGTAAAGCATACCCATGAGGATTGTCTCGATCACATCATCATAATGATGTCCGAGTGCGATCTTATTGCATCCAAGCTCCTGTGCAAAATGATATAAATGTCCGCGTCTCATCCGCGCACACAGGTAGCACGGTGATTTTTCAATATTGTATACGGAATCAAAAATATCCGATTCAAAAATTGTGATCGGAATATTGAGTTTTCTGGCGTTTTCCTCGATCACTTTTCGGTTTGCCGGACTGTATCCCGGATCCATGACCAGAAACTTCACCTCAAAATCGAATTTGTTGTGAATTTTTAATTCCTGAAAAAGCTTTGCCATAAGCATGGAATCTTTTCCACCGGAAATACAGACCGCAATGCGGTCACCCGGTTTGACAAGCTCATACTGATTTATTGCTTTTGTGAATTTGCACCAGATGCTCTTACGGAACTTTTTACGGATGGAAAGTTCCACATCCTTGCAGATGTCTACCTCTTCCTCCTGCTTCATCGCATCCAGAAGCCATGCAATATATCCGCCTTCCAGACTTACCGCATCCATTCCTTTCTCTTCCAGTCCTTCGGCAACTTCCACGCTGAAACGTCCACGGCTGCAGCAGATCACTAATTTTTTTGAAAAATCAATGTTCTCATTTCCTTCGATGGAATCTGCCGGTGTCGCTACCGCTCCCGGAATCGCTCCGTGGGCGACCTCGTTCTCGTCCCGGATATCAATAATCTGATAAGTGTTTTTATCAAGTTTTTTTAATTCTTCTATTGTAATGCCCATGCTATGACCTTTCTCTATGATTTTCCTTACAATTATCAAGTTTTCTTTCGGTAAAATATTACCTTCTTTGTGGGGTTCCGTCAATGTTTTGTGAACAAAAAACTGCTGCACCACACGATTTTACGTCGTCACGGCACAGCAGTCTGTGTTTAGTTTATTCTGTTATTCCATCTTCTACAACAAGGCTGTCCTCTATTGATTCAGCCTCTTTTGATGATATTCATTATCCGGTGTCCAGCAGTTAACACGTCCTATAAATGATGCTGGTCTAACCGGTTTTGGCATCAACACACCGTCTAAAAGTGCCTTGAAAGAATAGCATATAAGGAGATGATACTCCATGTGAGCCATCATCTCCTCATAAGCACTTAACTTCGAAAAAGATTTTCAACACAACATATATTCTCTATAATGCTTGCTAGGAAATGCTAAGATTCGAATGGTTGGTTCTGCCGATCTACAATCTGATGGCAGTATCTTATCGTTTACATGGGAAATGAAACTTTATGCTGCTTCAAAACCATATATATCTTCAATTGTTTCAAAAATCTGGTATGTTTTCATTTTTTTACATACACGAAATAATCTTTATTTTATCACCGAAGAACTTTTTTATATTACTTTACAGAAAAATTTTTCCTCGTTCTCTTAAATATGTGATGTTTATTTTTTATAAGTATCCAGTCTATTAAGCAGTTCAAGATTCCTTTTTTCAATATCACTAAATACACTATCATCAAATTCCTCTGCTTTTACAGATGGAATATACCATAATTGTCCCATAAAATAGTTTTTCAAATTTTCATCTTTAAAAATATATCCATGACGCGCATATATCTCATTTTTAGCAAGATGTATTATCAGAGAAGGAACGCCTGAAAAACTGTCCTCATTATAGTATTCTGTGTCAGTATAGTACAATGGATTTATGTACATAGATATATCTCGTACTTCTCTATCATTTTCTAAAAAATCTAACACTTCTTCATAATAAGAACACCTATTTAAATAAACAGCTCTTTTTTCAATTTCATCTAAAATCTGATCTTCTGACCAATCAACACTGTATTGTAATAATTGTTCCTTTTGTTCGCCATCATATTCTGTACTATTTTGATTCGCTTCTTCTTTTGATAATATATATGTTCTATCTATTCCAAATCCACTTGTGTTAGATTCCCCCATCACAAAATCTTGTACACTGATTTTAATCACATTTGTTTCAAACTGAATATATAATATTCCACTATTTCCCCATCCATCATCTGAAAAAGGATAATAACACTCCCCATCTTCAATGCGGCATATAATATCTATCTCTGCAAACCGACCGCTAATTTCCTGTTGCGAATACAAATATCCGTTTAGTTCATTATCTGATGTGATTTCTACCGAAAATTCTGTACCTCCCTCATATATAATACTTTCATGAGATTTTCCTTCCTCTGACCATGTACCTATATAATTTTCATAATCACTTTGTATACTTGTCGTTTCTTCCTCTGAGAATGCTATATCTTTACTTTCAATATTTGTTTGCTTTATATATCCGCAACCTGAAAACCATATCAATCCCAATAATATAATTACTATCTTTAATTTTTCCATTATCAATAAATTCCTTTTGTATATAGTCTATCATTATGAATAAAAACTTTTTGTAAAATTACCACACTTTTGAACATCTAAATAACATATGTAGACGTTCTTTTTCTATTTCTTTCAAAGGTCAATCTACTCATACGGATAAAGCTCATCTGCGCAAATTATAGAATAATTATCTTCTATATCATACACTATCTTTTCCTCTGTACATGCATTCTCACTACATACCCAATGTGAACCATACGTTTTCTGTATCTCGGTATTATTTAAAGAAAATGGTTTCATTGACTTAACCTATGGGAATTGCTGGATCAATGTTTTAAGCCTTTTATTAAAAATGGCTTAAAACAAACATAAAGCTGCCACTTTGTCATTATGACACGGTGACAGTCTTTGCTCAGAAACACTGCTTGCATCCTTGTTTTATTCTATTGCTATATATATTACACTATATTATAATCATTATTTTTCAGATGTCAAAATTCCTGTTTTAGATGTCAAAAAAAATATAGTTATCTTTAACTTATTTTTAACCAAAATACAAATTTACCAAATAAATTATATTTCATACGTTATTACATAACTTCTTTGTCACTGTATAGTAAAAAACTCTAAATTAACTAAAACATTCCCAACATTTCGGACTATAGCAAGATAGTCCGAAAATACGGTTTCCTTTGATTTATGCCAGATTTTTGCTTTTCATTAGGAGAAAAATCCCCATTTTAAGCTATTCCTGGCGAGTTACATCGTTTCTGCAGGCATACTTCTTTGCAAAATTTATCATAAAAATATGTACTATATAGTCCGAATATTTTATAATAGGACTATATATAGGAGGTATTTTTATGGCAGTTCCGGCAGAAATCAGAACAGTTCCAAGACCTGTCAATACGATTGTTGATGACAGTGGAACCAACAGCCCGAAGCGTCAAAAACCAAACGTCCAAGAGGGCGTCCAAGAAAGGATGCTAAACCGTCTGTCGGACTTCTATAGTCCGACAGACTGGGAATGTTTTAATGCATTCAACAAGCTAAAGTCCATAATAATACGGTAGATTTACCAATTGGAAATCTACCGTTATTAGGGGTATTATTGGAGCATGTATAAAACTCTCTCATCTTTTATTTGATTTTTTATCATCTAAGTTATCTTTTAAATCTGCTAAAATATTTTTTAAAAATTCCGGGAATTCAGTTCCCATCCTTCCAATATTTTCCAATATTGAGATCAACTCATTAATTATAAACCACACGCACACAAGCAAACCAAAGATTGTATTTGTACCAAATGTTAATCCAATTTCTTTTGCGAATTTGAATATTAAATAATCAATAGATACGGCAACGAATATTGTTAAAATATATCCTAGCTTTTTATAAATTCCCAATATACTTCTTTTACTACTCCAACCAAATCTACTATCATTTGGATTTTCGAATGATTCTTTTTTGGCAGCTAACATTCCTGATACATAATCAATCACCATTAAAACTCCCAAAAAACTAAGTGCTGGTAATAACATTCCAAATTTGTTACCAATCCCTGCTCCCATTACAGTTAAAATACCTTTTTCAAACATTTCTTTATTATTCATAATTCTACCTCTATTTTTTTATATCAAAATATCTTTCTCTAAGTTCCAAATATAATTGCTTTCTTAACCGATGTACATATTGTCTTGTAATATTATATTTCTTAGCAATTTTATAATCCGACAACTCTCCCCTAATATATCTTTATAAATTTTATATTTCATTCCTTTATATTTTTTTAATATTTGTTTTAAATCTTCTTCAATAATAATGTCGATAAACTTGTTTTCTTCATAAACTGTAATGTCTATCATTTCCATTTCAGATGCAAATTGATTATCATGCTTTTTCCTACTACTTCGATATAATTCATAAAATTTATTTTGTAAAGCCTTTTCCAAAAACCTTAAACACTGTCCATCATTCTCTACATATTTTAATTTAGTAACAGCTTCCCATAATGCAAGTATTAATTCAGCATATACATCATCTTTATCATCCTTATATAACTTTCTCATATACTTGTTAATTAATGGTTCCATTGCTTGCTCCAACTTTGCAAATTGATCTTTATCTTTTTGGACATCTTCAATCAAACTTGTAATTTCTCCCATAATTTTTTTCCTCCGTATGAGGTAAAAAGGGAGATTTTTACAAAATGTAAACAAAAAAATTAAAAAACCTTATATTTTTCAATTGTGTCACAAACAATCCCTAATTCTTTAACTATGTCATAATTCCTTAATTAACTGTAAAAAGAACTTTCAGTCCAATCATAACCACCGGCTTAGCCGGTGGTTTGCTCACGCCCTATAAGGGCTTATTA
>ENA-OPAQ01001493-OPAQ01001493.1-human-gut-metagenome-genome-assembly--contig:-NODE-1493-length-14866-cov-6.185538_pt1 | contig 14866 bp, 19 predicted proteins | sample MGYA00241058_ERZ501432 | MGnify/ENA primary metagenome ERZ501432 (study PRJEB25962, sample SAMEA2042570) | human gut metagenome | biome: human gut; feature: human-associated habitat; material: faeces... | reverse complement strand
ATCATGCTATGTTTGCCCATCAGTGCCGGAACTCCGAAAAGTACGGCATCAATTTTTTTTCAGACTATAAAACAAAGACCGAGAGTTTTACATCCCGGTCTTTGTTAATAGAAATCTCTCTTTTTAATATTCATCATTTGTGATAAATATTTCTACTCTCCTATTTTTAGCACGTCCAGCTTCACTTGTATTGTCTGCAATGGGTTCGCTATATCCTTTCCCATCTTCTGTTATGTTATTTGTTTCTATACCTGCGGTTCTAAGGTAATTTCCTACTGCTGCTGCTCTATTTTTAGAAAGTATGATATTGTATTGTTTTTCTCCTATATTGTCAGTATGCCCAATTATTTTAGTTTGAGTATTGGGTATTTCAGTAATGATATTACATAAGTCAGAAAGCATTTTTTGAGCTTCTTCATTTAATTCATATGAATCAAATTTGAATAAGATTTCACTTTGAGCTGTTGCTTTAAACTGTTCTTTTCCATTTTTATCTTTATAGCTGGAGATTGATAAGCCATCAATAGCTTTTAGTTTATTTCTTCTAGCTTCTATCTTTTCTTGGATAGCTTTATCTTTTTCTTCTTTAACTAATTTTGCACTTCCACCAACTATTGAAGCGGTTGAATAGTTACTATTATTTTCTATCATGTCTTTTTCTTTGTCGCTTAGTTCAGCGTTACTGAAAGTTATCATATGCGTTGAAGTACATGCGGTAAAAAATGTAACAACGAAGGCTGCTAGTATAATTATTTTCTTTTTCATGATTATCTTATTGCTATAATAGGTCTGATTTTGAATGAATTTCTTTTGCTTGTACTGGTTGCTCTTCCTTTTGTTAATGAAGAAATTAGTGCAAACACTTTAGGAGTATCTTTTCCAGCTCCATCTTCTGTAGAACTCCAGTACCAACCATCAAAGTGCGTTCCTCCAATGATTGAGAAAGAAGAATATACCTTTTCAAGATTATTAGAGATTGCTTTGTTTTGTGCGATAGAGCCAATAAACCAACCTGTAACACCTTTGGGCGCGTATTCTATGGCTTTTTGAACTGCTGGATAAGCTAAACTATCTTTTATAGCAAAGTTCATTATTGCGGCAGTATTAGCTGCTCCATCAAAGCTGTTTTCATCTTCCGAAACATTAGCTATATCCTCGTCTGTATCTATTAAAGGATTTTCTTCTAAATCTTCTAATGAAACGGCATAAGCGATTTCTTTTATATCTGGATTATTCCCATCATTACACCAAAATACAACTCCAATGGCTTCTTTTTCACTGGGTGAAAAAAGCGAGGGATGCACTATACTTCCATCACTACATAAGATACTACCCGGCTGTAATGATGTGTCTATAATATCTTCGTGTTTTGTACATGATGATATTACCCCTATAATGGATAATAGAATTATATATATTTTTTTCATACTTACTTAATTTATTGGGAATTTGACACCTACTAATAATCCATTTCGGAAATGGTCACGCGTCCAAAAAACAAAATCATTTTTTTGCATTACAAAGACTTGCATTCCATTTCTAAATGAATAGCTATATTCTAAACCTATATCAATAGAAGCCTGAAACCCTTTTCTGTTAGCTCCTAAATCAGCTCCAAACCGCCATCTAAAAATGCTGTTTTTTCCTCGTGAAATTGTAGGTTTATATGCTGCACCTATGCCGAATGTTTTATAGTTCCAAAAGCTATCGGAGCATACTTTATGACATACAGGACATTTATCATATGCTGTAGCTAAATCAATATATAGTTCATAAGCATTGTGATATTTACCTTCAAATTCTAGTCCTATAACTGCATTGACGGTATTTTCCCATTGCCAACCCCCTGATATATTAAAGAACTTATCACCATCACCAGCCATTGACTTTAGGGAAATAAATGAAATCATAATAAGAAATATAATTTTCTTCATCGTACTATTATTAATATTGTTGTTTTTATTTTCTTTCTATTCTGGCTCTTTAAGTAATATACCAGAGAACATATGCTTGCCTTTTTCTAACATAACTTCTAATGTTTCTTCGTTATTCTTTTTTGTTTCTTTTAATTCAAAAAACAAAAAATCATTTTTCTGCAATTGTTCCACTTTCCATATTACATTATCGAAATAGTCAAGTAGGATAAATTGGGGTATATTGGGGTAATATTTTCCTTCTGTGAACAAATAGAAGAATTCTTTAGTATATAGCCTTCCTAAATATGTGGTTAATTCATTTTTGATTCCAGTGAATTCCGAACCAACATTTAAGGTATGACACTCATTCAATCCTCTTATAAATATTTCAGTTTCCCTATCATGCTTTAGCATTTCTGATACAATACTTATGTCAGGATTACATACAGTTGCTATGATGTAAGCAAGATTACAATATTCTTTAGGATAATGTTTGCAGTAATAGTATATGGTTGCTGCAAAAATATTTTCCGCTGTCATTTTGAAGTATAAATATTCATCCCATTTATAAGCTTCTCTATATTGCATTCCACTTTTCTCAATAGCAAGAAAGATATCTTTGGCTATTTCTATAGCTTTGGGAATACTATTTATTTTCTCTTTATCAATGGGGTTGTCAAAATAGAAATCCTCGTTCCAGTTAATGGAACGTAATTTATAACCAAGACTTGGGGCTATAATTGGAGCTACTTCTTTTTTCTCATTGAGAATACTCATATGTTTTATTTTTAATTATTAAAACCAGAAATTATATATAGCCATTAAAATTAAAAAACCGAGAAGGAGTATCTGTGTAAACAAAACACCTTGCTTTATAATGTAAAGTTTTTTTTGGCTTTTGGCTTCTTCTTTTAATATTTCTATTAGTTCTTCTGTAGATTTCTCAAGTAGGCTGCCTTTTTCTATAGCATTTTCTATGCGTTTCGTATAAGCTTCCATATGCTTCAATTCTTGAAACACAAGTTCTACCGCAAGTTGCGGGTTTACTTTGGGTGTGGTGTCCTTTCTCTTTCGGGGGCTGTACTGTCCCTGCTTATAGGTGTAATCCTCCGTCTTTGGGTTTGAGTTTGTTTCCATATTAATTCCTGTTTTTATTTATTCGGTAAAAGCATCTGCATGAAGAATGTCTGCATAATCAATTCTTAATGTTATAGTACGTCCTGAAATCTGTTTTTCAGATATTTCTATGGTAAGAACTTTTTCGTCTGGAAAAGTAAATTTTTCAAATACAAAAATATTCCGATAATTTTTCTTGAAAACAAGATTCTTATTAACTTGCATCAATGGAAGTATTTCTATCGATTGAAAATTAGTAGCCTTTGTTTGTTTTTTATCTTCGATTTTAAAGCGTATTTGGTCTATATCATATCGTATTTTTGTTTTATTAATCATAGAAATATCAATAAAGAAATACTTATCTAATGTGTAGATATTGTTTAGTACAATTTTCATTAGGTTACTTTTACTGGAAACATCATAGAATTTATTTTTTGAAATAAACATTCTATGTGCGTAATCATACATTTGTGCTTTGGTTAAGTTCACTTCTGGATTCATATAGCTACGTAAATCAGCATAAGGGATATTAAAGCGAGTGTATGCTTTTGCTAAATCGCTACTATATACTAGCATATATTGTACGAAAAATCTTTCTGTAACAATGGTGATAACTCCACTAGCTCCTTCTTTTGTGGGCTTTATTCTAAGAGAGTTACCAGTAGGAATATCGCCAACAATATCATTTACTGATATATCAACATATTTTATATCTTCCATAGCTATAAAATGCGTTGAAACATCTTTGTTGACGTATATAACCTTTAGTTCTTCTGGGTTTTCACCTGCAAGCTCGATGTTTTCTCCAATAGGGGTGTTCTGTGCATTTCCTGTAATAACAGAAACCATTGTGCATAATGCAATAAAAATCTTTCTCATATTATTGTTCTTTATCTTTGTTGTTTACTAAAAAAACTTGTGTGTTATATTTTAATTTGGCTTTGTTTTTTTTGATGTTTTTAGAAAGAGCTTGGGTTGTACTACGGTAAACATCTTGTAAAGCACCTAAAGCAAATTGTTCTACTCCTTCTGATTGGCTGTTCATTTGAATAGTTTGGCTTCCTATTTGCGCTCCAACATCTTTACTTAAATCTCTAAAAGCTGATGAAGGAACAAAGAAACCTTCTTGTCCGTCATTGTCATATACAGATAAATCTACTTTCATTTGTTTGCCATCAACCATTATAGAGGAAATATTAATGTGTACTCTTTGAGCCTTAAAACCGGATACATTTCCATATAGGTAAGTGCCTTTAGTTAAAAGAGCGTCATTAATCATTATATCATCTAGAAGCCGTATGCGTACTCGGCTACCGTCTGTTACTTTTAAAGTTTCATCTAATATAGCTGTGATTAGTGAAGTTTTTTGTTCTTTCCCTACAGTATTAAAATATACTTCTGCGGGATTCTTCGCTTTTATAACTTCTACAGCCTTTTCTTTTGGCTTTTTATCTTGTTTTTTTTGAGGTGTTCTAGGACGTGGATTTTGCAATGAATCTATATAAGCCATTTGCATTTTAAATAATTCCATTTCTTCTTGCATCTTGGATTTTTCGGGGGCTTTCCTAGTTTCTATTTGACTTGATTCATCTATAGTAGGAAATCCTTTTATTTGTTGTTCCAACTCCTTTTCTCGGATTCTAGAAGCTTGATTTAAACTGTCAATTTGCCTTATTTCATCATTGGAGTAAAGAGAACCAGAGCTTTCAATTTCGCTAACTTCTTCTTTATCTATAGTTTGTATTGAAGAATAATCAGAAGATTTACTGAAAGCTCCTTTAAGTGATTCAAATTTACTTTTTATCTCTCTTTTTTCTAGATTAGCATCAGGAATATCAAGATTTAATTCTTCCGTTTCTACTAATGTAGTTTCTTCTGTTGGGGCAGAGTTTATCATATCCTTAATTAACCATCCTATCCCTAGGATAAAAGGTAGGATGAGTATAGGAATGATGTACTTAGGCTTTTTAATGTCAATCTGTTTCATACGCTATTTATTTAATTTATGGTATAAATCTTTTATTCGTACAGTATCTTCTGGAGTTAATTTCCCATTTTTTCTTAGCTCATTAATTTCATTTTGCATTTTAATCACTTCTAACAAGTCGTCAACTCCTACTCGTTTTTTTTGTAGGTTACTATCAATGTTAATTTCTATTTTGCTTTTTTCTTCGTTGAAAACTTGCATTGGCTTTCTTTTCGGACGTATTACTAATGATAGAATTGTGACGAAAGAAAGGAATGAAATCGTAATTCCAAACATAGCTTTACGGTGTATGTCCGCCCACGCTAATAAGCGTTCACAAGCGTTGTTAATTCCGAACTTTTGAAATATTTTAGTAAGAAAAATAACTGTAGCTTGTTCGGCTTTAGTCTTGATACTTTCTTTTCTATCATTCTTTTTATGTTTAAACAGTTTCATTAGAAATTCTTTTTTACTTTATAATCTAGGTCTTTGTTGAGTATCGTTTTCCAATCTGTGATAATAAGTCCATGAGGATTATTTTCAGTGCGTGGAATTTGTCTTAATTTCCCAGTAGTTACAAGTTGCCTTTTAAGGATAGACGTTTCTCGCTCTATACGTTGGATGCCATAGTACTCAAAAGATAGGTTATTCATGTCTATCTTGATACTATCTGTCATGATGGTTACTGTTGCAGAACTCGCTAATATAGTGTTGAAATATCCTTTTTCTTTTAAATTATTATATTGTTTTAATCCGCTATCATCAATTAGATACATGGCTTTTTCCATGTTGTATTTTATAAATTCATCGTCTGGGGGTAATGTGAAAAATAAAGTGTGGAATAGATTTATGTGGCTTTTACATTCTACTTCTAAGTTGACTTCTGTACCAGTTTGTTTCACTAGTACAGGGACATCATTATCCAAAACATATATTTTTTTTCTTTCAGCTTTTACTAAAGAGAAACAAAAGGCTAGTACCATGCCTGAAATAACTATACTTGTTGCAAAACAGCCAATGGATAAAATTCCAGCTAGTTTGATTTTATTTTCTAAGTTTTTAATAATCATGATAATGTGTTTAAAATTTAACGAATCTTTTTACATAGCTGCACTGGCTCCCCCTGTGGCTGGAGCTGCTACAGTTTTGGTTGCAATGGCTGCTCCTCCAACCATTCCCCCTATAGCTTGTCCTACTCCAGTTGTACTTACAATCCATGTAGAAACAAAAGGTATTGTAAGCATGGCAAATGCTCCAAGTAATGCTGTAAGGAGGAAGCTATTGACACCTCCAGAGGTCATTCCGACATACATAACAAATGCAGCTTCATTTCTAAGCGCATATTCTAAAATTTCAATTTCTCGTTCTAATCCATATTGCATGGCAACTAATGAAACTGATAAAACAATATATCCAATACAGGAGTATAAACTAACGCTAATAAAACGCGCTATCCATTGTATATAAGCATCTCTAAAAGCTGGTAGAATTGAAAAAGCAAAAGAAAGTGGTCCAAGTATTATTAGAATAGCTCGAAATAGAATCTGTAAGAAAAACACAAAATAAATACAGACTTGCCAAAATGTGACTATTAAGAATTCAGCGAAATTAAATAATAGCATTTTGAATTTTGCTACTACGTAAACATATAGTCCAGCTATCTTATCTCCAACGGCTGAAAAATCTATTCCCATTATAGACCATTTATCTTTATTCGTTTCGTTTTCTGCTCTTTCTACTTCGACTGATGTTGCTAATAATTCCATAGAAACGCTATCTATAAGAGCATATCTATTTCGTGAAAGCATTTCAACTTCATCAATTTGATTTTCAAACATAGATTTGCTAGTTGCTGTAATAACTTCTCCCGGATAACTAATAGTTTCTATAAAAGGATTCCACAACATTAAAATTATGCCGAAGGCAAAAGGTCTGAGTAGTGGAATAATTTCAAGTTTTTTATCTCCAGTCATCATTTTAAATGATTCAAGACCAAAATACATTAACATAAAAACTGCGGCTAATGCTTTTGAATCTGCTATAAATTCTTCCATTAAAACAGTCAGCTTATCATTTATTCCTTCAAATAATTCTAATAAAAATTTGTCTATTAACTCATTCATGGTTCATTATTGTTTTATTTATATTATTCAATTTTGTTATTAGCGAAAGAACTTCTATTAATTCTTTATCAAAATCTAAATAGGCTTCTCTCTTTTTAGAGTTACTCATATGTGAATCATGGATTATATCAATGTTCTTTTTTATTCTAGTAACTTCATCAGTTATAATTGCAATGTGTTCTTTATTACCACCATCAGAAGAATATTCGACAAGTTCTTTATTTATATCATTAAGAATATCATTTCTACGATTCTTCGTTAAAGTATATTGATAATCAATTTCTTTATCTCCAAATTTGAAGAGCTCCTGTCTATATATAGTATCGACATTATACCCTTCTTTTTCTGCTTCTGATTTATTGTACTCTACGGCTGCCATCATGGGAATTTCTTGTAATTGGAAATTATGTCTATCTTCCTTCCCGTATTTGTCGTGTAACCCTAAGCCCGGCAAAGGAATTTTAATACCCAAAACTTTTTTATACCATATCCAGTAATGATACCATTCTGGTTGTAGTCGTACTCTATCCATAAATTCCATATTATTAAGCACGCTCCATTTTCCTTTATCCTTTACAGGCATTTGGGAATAGACATTAGAAGTACCAATAATCAACATTAGGGAAAAAAATAAAAGCACTCTTTTCATATTATCTTTTAGGTTTTACTTTATAATTCTGTAATAAATCATCAACTAATTTTGAACGATTATCTTTGTATTTAAATACTCCCGGAGCTAATGTTTGTAATACTCCATTTCTTTTTGCTGTTTTCATCTGTCGGCATACAGCGTATGCTATACCTCTCATGTTTCTTAATTCATTAATAACATACTTAAGCAAGTCTATTCTTTGCTTATTATCCATAAGGTTTACATCTGTCCCGACAATAACGACCTGATAAATGTATTGTGTCAAATCCGCAGTACGATTAACTAATTCTAGCTCTGTTTTTGCTGCCACCAATAATAAAGCTGGGTCACCTACAGCAAGTTCAACCATTTGTTTTTGATATTTTCCAATATCTGCTGCAATATCAGTACAGTAGATAATATCCTTCCCTGTTTTTATGATGGCTTCTACAGATTTTAGGCTATTATAAAATTTGCTTTGGAAAAATTCAATCTGAACCATTTTTTCACTGATTTGCTTTTGTATAAGGCTTATTTGAGCTTCATTCTCTTTCACTTTAGAGAATGAAGTATGTTGCACCTTATGATTAGCTATAAGTGTTTCCATACAGGTTATATCCAAGACTGCTTTTTGCGAATATGCAACTTGGGTTAAAGTGAATGCTACTACTAAAATAAATAGGAATTTCTTCATAATATTTATCTTTAACGGTTTGTAAGCCATTTGTATTTATCTAGGATATACTGATATAGTGGCTGTTTTCCTATGATGTTAAGTATATCTTTTAGGTTTCCTTCATCGGAGTGATACCCTAGTACCTTATTGACTTGTAAAACCCAATCCTTATTTTTTAATTTGGAAGATTTTAGGTCTATTATAAAATTATCCAATCCTGTTTGGAAACTATCATAAATGATATGATAATATCCAACTGCATCTTTTTCAATGCGTTCTGTAGTAAATGTGAAATATTCGTGTAGAGAAACCTCTACTCCAAATACATTTCCATAGTTTCCTCTTTTTATAAATACTTCATTAAACCGATTACGGTTTTCTTTATTGGGAAGTTGATTTATGGTAAATATTTGCTTTTGATTTACTTCCGTTAGGGATAAAAGATTAGCTATTTCTTGATATTTGTCTATAAATTTACTTTGGTCTAATAGGCATATAATATCAGAGTTGCTGATAATAGAGTTTTTGACTATAGGGTTACTAATTATGTCTTCCAGTTCTTGAGTAACAACCATTGCCATACCCCAAAATTTACGTACCGTTTTATACAAATAGAGTATATAACCAGCCATCATGGGGCTGGCTATGGCTTTCCATGCTTCTTCAATTATTAATGCCTTTCTGTTCTTTTTTAATCTCATTTTTTGGATAAAAACATCCATAATAATTAAGGTTACTATTGGGAATAGTTCAGGGTCATCTTTAATAGCATCAATTTCAAAGACTATAAATGGTTCTTCAAAGAGGGAAGTATCAAAATCTTCATTGAGGGTTTTTTCTAACTGTCCTCCTTTATAAAATTTTTTCAATAAGAACTTATAGTTAGTAATGTCAAAATCAATCTTGTTCTCTTTGCAAATGATAGGTATAATGCGTAGAGAAAATTCATAGAATGAGTTAAAAGATAAACTTTCAACTTTTATTTCTTTCAGTATATTTTCTTGCTTTTGGATGCGTCTTTCTATGACAGAAAGTAATCTGGTTTCAGGATTATTAAGTTCTTGGCGTGTGAAACCTTTTTCAATGAGAATGTTTTGTATCGCTTTTTCTGCGTTAGTTTTTTCTCCACCTTCTCCTTTTTCTACCAATTGTTGTAGTTTATCTATTTTTTCAGAAAGTATCTTACGTTCTTCTTTTTCCCTTTCGTTTTCAAATTCTTTTTCGTTGACTTGAAATTCAAGTAGTAAATTTTCACGTATGGCTTCTTTTTCTGCATCCGAATAGCCGTTAAAAGGATGAAAGTAGAATGAATAGTATTTTTCTATGGTAATATCCATTATTTCTTCTTCCTGCTTTTTAACTTCGCCATTTGCACCTTTCCATATTAGAAAAATTAATGATTTGAGAAAGTTTTTCTTTTCTACGTTATATTCTTCTTCTGTAATTCGGAAAGGATTCATAGATATTGGCTTGCTTTCTGAATAAGTAATGTATTTGCCATGATAGTATTCGCAAATTCCTGAATAACTATGTCCTGTATCTACTAATACAATATCAGTATTATCTAAAAGCCATTGTCTTACTTTAGAGTTGACATAGAAAGACTTACCAGAGCCACTTGGACCTAAAACAAAGAAGTTAGAATTATTTGTATATTTTTCCTCACCTTCTTTCCCGGACATATCTATCCCAACTGGCAATCCTTGTCTGTCAGTAAAATAAGTAAGAAAAGGGCTGTTTTCTGTTACTTGTAATTTTTCCTTGAATAAAAGACAAATTGCAGCATCGGAAGTTGTTAGAAATTTGTCATAGCTGTTTAGGTTGATTGCGTTTCCTGGCAATGCGCATTCAAATAATTCTAATTGATTGAAGCATTGTTTATTAACAATAATGCCACAATCAAAAAGTGACGTTTCAACATAGTTGACAGCCTTGCTAATATCATCAAGTCCTGCAAGAATGATGTTATAATGTGCATATACAAGCATTTGCCCTTCTCTGGCAATATCCGACTGCACTCGTTTTATATCTTCTACACATAAATCATTTGCAGGGTCAGGCATTCCTTTATGTTTTTTCTTTTTGCCTTCTAATTTGTTTGCTTCGTTTCGTTGGTCTGGAATATTTATTACTTGATTATAGATAATAGTGTCTATACTTGGTGTTTCATGCAAAAAAGAGAGCAAGTCAACAGGAAATTTTAGCCCAATATTGACCTCTTTATATGGTTTTATGACAGAAGGGAAATTAACTTCGTCAATATCTACAAGAGAAATGCACTGTACGTTTTTTTCTCCTATCATGAGATTTTCTTCTCTCGCTTTGATGTTTTTTAGGCTTACTGTTTGCTGATTGAAATTGATAGATAGAAATCTTTTTATATATATTTCTATTTCATTTTCAGTTAATAATTTAGCTCTTATTCCTCTGTTGGTGAATAGTCCTAATACTTTTGTGATGTTTCTAATAAAAGTATCAAACCTCCGAGGGTCAAAAGAAAAGAATTTAGACCTTTCTACTTCTCCTGTAATAACAAGATAAGTAGAAATATCAGTATATATTCGTCCTTTAAAATGTTCAAAATAACGATTTGATAAATAGTCGTCCTTTCTATTTTGGGGTGGTAAAAATGATTTTTTACATAGAATATCCTGTTTTTGTATTGTATATCCAGTTCCTAATACTTTGAGGATATTAGTAAATAAGTGGTGAAAATCATAGTAAGCATCTATATCTGCTGAATATTGTATTATAGGATTTTCACATTTAATAATAATAGAATAATCGCCCCTTCGATTATAGAATATAGGAGTATTGGCTATTGTTTCAATACCAATATAAGGAGCTTCAAATTCACTTTTCTTTTTCATAAGCTTTATTTTTTTCTATCTCTTACAAAAGTGCGTGATACTATATATATGCCTTTTCGTTTATCTTTCTTGTGAAGCCCTTTTCTTTGTAATTTTGATGTTATCCCTAATCCTCCAAACATAACTATTATAAGAGTTATACCTCCCCACATAAAAGAAGTTAGAGTAGAAACAATAGCACATAAAAGTAAAGCGCTAATAATACAAGCTCCACCGATATATATGAACTTGCCTTTTAATCCTTTGAATATAAGGGGCTTTTGTAGCCCCTTATATACATTGTAACTTGGATACTCTTTTGACGACATATTAGATTCCGAAGAATGCTTTTACGACAACACCTGATACAACAAGGAAGATACATGACCCCATCCAGCCCATAACAGCCTTTTGTACATCTTGGTCACCAGAGTTCCATTTTAAATAAACTCGCACTGCTCCAACTAATCCTATTAAACCTCCTAGTATCATCATCATGTTTCCTAGTGGGTCCATGTAGGTTGCAAGTTCAGAACTGGCTGCATCAATTCCCGCAGCACCTTGTGCAAAAGTGTTAGTTACTGCCATAATGCTGATGCCTAAAACGAATGCTCTTTGAGCAATTTTTGAAAAAAACTTTTTCATTTGAATAAAAATTTAGTTGTTTATTTATTAAAATTTACGTGTGAAAACATACTTTTTCCTTTAACTAGAAGCTGTTCCATTGGAATACCTTGGGTTTCAACTTCCATTTCAATAGATTCATTTACTGATACATAATTTTGCTCAGGCTCTTTTTTTTCTTCCTCTTTTTCGTATGAGCCTGTTTCAAAATCTTCATCTACGACTTTGTGAGGTATTTCTTCTTCCTCTCCTATTGAAACAATTTCTTCTTCTTCATCTGCATTGGTTTTGCTTGGCTTTAGGAAAGCATCATACAGAAAGTTTACAGCGTAGTAAACTACATAAATGGCAAATACAGCCATGATAAATTGTGAATAACTCATATTCTTAATTTTAAAAGTTTTATTAATCGACCCTTTTTCTGTACTTTTGATTTATAATAGTACTAGGGGTAATAATAGGGGAAAAACCCCAGTTTAAAATAGTTTCGCGAATAGTTGACTTTATGAAACTTGGATTTTAATAAAATGGAGATAATAGGCTATGCTCGTGTTTCAACGAGGGAACAGAATTTAGATTTGCAGCTAGATGCTTTAAAAGAAGCCGGATGCAAACTTATATTTGAGGAAAAAGTATCAGGAGTAAAGGATAGACCCGAATTAGATAAAGCCCTTGCATATTTGCGAGAAGGTGATACTTTTGTTATCTGGAAGCTAGATAGATTAGGACGTTCTTTGAAAGATTTAGTTTATATAGTTGATTGTTTGCAGAAAAGAAAAGTTGCATTCAAAAGCATAGTTGATGGTATTGATACTAATAGTGCTTTAGGAAGATGTCAATTTGGAATTTTTGCTTCATTGGCAGAATATGAACGTGAAATAATAGTAGAACGAACTAGGGCTGGATTACAAGCTGCAAAAGAACGAGGGAAACTTACGGGACGACCTATAGGGTTATCGGAAGATGCAAAGAGAAAGGCTATAGCAGCAAAACGCTTATATGAAAATCGGGATTATTCTATAGATGAAATATGTAGAATTTTACACATTGGAAGTAAGGCTACTTTGTATAGGTATTTACGTTATGAAAAAGTAATATTGATGAATAGAAGAAATTAATAGGGCGTTACCTTTCAGGTCGGGCTTTTCGCTGCAAGTCCTCGCTACGCTGTGGGCTTTCCACTGCAATCCCTAACGCATTTTTCCCACCCACCCTTCTAAGGTATATCCAATGCTTTGATTTTTTCACCGCTTCTATGAAGCACCTACAAAAGCAAGGCATTGGATATTCGGTTTTATAGACTTCATGTTCCCTAAAGGGAATATTCCGTTTATAAAACCTAATCTCTCACCCAAAATATATAAAACTTTAGGGAAAAGATAATGCGTTAAAAACCAGCCGATTATAAACCATTTTTAACAAAAATAATTGTCTTATTATTTGCGACATTTATAAAAAAATACTATCTTTGAGTATTGAAAATAAAGAGATAAATAAACTTTTAAAGCTGGTTTGGCTGCCAGTATAAAGAACAGCAAACAAAATTATGAAATCTACTTTTGATAAAAATGCAGAGAAGTTTGTAAACCTTATGGTTGAAAAAATTGAAAGTTTGTCTATGAATTGGCAAAAACCTTGGTTCTCTAAAGTCAACTCTAAACAGAACTTTTTACCACAAAATTTAACAGGTCGTACTTATAGTGGTGGAAACGCTTTTTTACTTTATTTTTTGTGTGAAAAATATAATTATCAAACTCCTGTTTTTTTGACATTCAATCAAGCACGAAACGAAGGTATTAATATTCTAAAAGGTTCTGTTGCTTTTCCTGTTTATTATACATTATTTTGTGCTTATCATCGTCAGACAAATGAAAAAATTTCATATGATGAATATAACAAATTATCAGAAGAAGAACAAAAAGAATACCGTTTAGCAGCTTATACAAAATATTTCCAAGTTTTTAATTTAGACCAAACAAACTTTGCGGAAAAATATCCCAATAGATGGGATATATTAAAGGCTAAATTTTCAGGAGAGGAACAGCCACAAGAAGAGAAAGAAATGTATGTAAATCCAATACTTGATGAAATGAATAAGAATCAAAATTGGGTATGTCCTATTCAAACGGTTGCTAGTGATAGTGCGTTTTATTCAATATCAAATGATAGCATTACTTTACCTTTAAAGAGCCAATTTAAGGACGGAGAAAGTTTTTATGGTACAGAATTACATGAAATGGGACATAGTACAGGTGTTAAAAATAGACTAAATCGAAAAGGATTTTATGAAAATGATAAATTCAATTATGGGCGTGAAGAACTTGTAGCAGAATTAATATCGGCTTTGTCTGGTGTATATTTGGGTATTTCTGTAACCGTCAGAGAAGAAAATGCGGCTTATTTAAAATCATGGTGCAAAGCAATAAAAGAAGAACCTAAATTTTTATTTACTGTATTGGCAGATGCTATTAAAGGTAGTAAATTCATAGCCCAGCATCTAAATATAAGGCTAGATGTGGAAGAAGTTGAAGAAGAGAAAAATACAAAGGTTGCTTAAAGGGTTCTTCCCCCCTCATTGGGGGGGAGTTCTTTTTTCAAACGCCAAAAAAGAACCAAAAAGGCTTAATCGCTTCACTTTGTTACGCTCCAATAGCTTTGCTATCAGTAAACCCACCCACCCTTCTAAGGTATGTTTCTTTATCCCTTCTGCAATCCTTAGTAAAGTTCCACTACCTTTTAGGTAACTCCACTTTAGTAAGCATTGCAGAAGCGGAAACATGACGCAAATTAAAATACATTCTCACTTTGAGAATACATTTTAATGCGTCTTGTTGTCTAACCCAATAAGAACTATAGGGAAAGAAATTGATGCCGTACTTTTCGGAGTTCCGGCACTGATGGGCAAACATAGCATGATGAAATGATACCGAATTATCATTCCTGGCACGCTCTGCAGAACGACCTT
>ENA-OPAQ01001385-OPAQ01001385.1-human-gut-metagenome-genome-assembly--contig:-NODE-1385-length-16347-cov-12.442057_pt1 | contig 16347 bp, 10 predicted proteins | sample MGYA00241058_ERZ501432 | MGnify/ENA primary metagenome ERZ501432 (study PRJEB25962, sample SAMEA2042570) | human gut metagenome | biome: human gut; feature: human-associated habitat; material: faeces... | reverse complement strand
GGAAGAGCGACGGCGACGCGGACGATCATCGTCACGGGAGTCGCGAGCATCACGGTCATCGCGATCGTCGAAGTCACGGTCGGCAGAACGACGGCGACGCGGACGATCATCATCGCGATCATCGCGATCGAAGTCACGGTCATCGGAGCGACGGCGACGCGGACGGTCGTCGTAATCATCCTCGAAGTCATCGGAGCGACGGCGACGCGGACGGTCGTCACGATCGTCGAAGTCACGGTCATCGCGCTCGGAGCGACGGCCACGGCTGCCACGGCGATCGTCACGGTCACCACGGCCACGGCCGCCACGGCGGTCATCGCGATCGCCACGGCTCGGGCGGGCGTTGTTCTCCTGATCCTCGAAACCAGGGATGGCCAGGGAGATCTTGCCGCGATCATCGACACCCTGAACGATCACCTCAACGGTGTCGCCTTCCTTGAGCACGTCTTCGACAGCGTCAATACGCTCGCCGTTGGCCAGGTTGCGGATCTGGGAGATGTGCAGCAGGCCGTCGGTGCCGGGGGTGAGGTTCACGAAAGCGCCGAACGACGTGGTCTTGACGACCTTGCCGTTGTAGGTTTCGCCGGCCTCGGGCACGTGCGGGTTGGCGATGGAATCGATGATGGACTTGGCCTTCTTAGCGGCCTCGCCACCCTCGGAGGAGATGAAGACGGTACCGTCATCCTCGATGGCAATTTCAGCGCCGGTGTCTTCCTGAATCTGGTTGATCATCTTGCCCTTCGGGCCGATGACCTCGCCGATCTTCTCGACCGGAACGGTGGTGGTGATGATGCGCGGAGCGAACTCGCTCATCTCGGCCGGGCCGTCGATGCACTCGTTGATGACCTCGAGAATCGTGGCGCGGGCTTCCTTGGCCTGCTGCAAAGCGGCGGCCAGGATGTCGGCGGGGATGCCGTCGAGCTTGGTGTCGAGCTGCAGGGCGGTGATGAACTCGGAAGTACCGGCCACCTTGAAGTCCATGTCGCCGAAGGCATCCTCGGCACCCAGGATATCGGTGAGGGTCTTGAAGATGTGCTTGCCATCAACGTCGCCGGACACGAGGCCCATGGCGATGCCGGCAACCGGGGCCTTCAGCGGCACGCCGGCAGCCAAAAGGCTCAGCGTGGAGGCGCACACGGAACCCATCGAAGTGGAACCGTTGGAACCGATGGCCTCGGAGACCTGTCGGATGGCGTAGGGGAACTCTTCGCGGCTCGGCAGCACCGGCACGAGAGCCTTCTCGGCGAGGGCGCCGTGGCCGATTTCGCGGCGCTTCGGGGAACCAACGCGGCCGGTCTCACCAGTGGAGTACGGCGGCATCTCGTAGTTGTGCATGTAACGCTTGGACTGCGGACCGGACAGCGCGTCGATCTGCTGCTCCATCTTGAGCATGTTCAGCGTGGTGACGCCCAGAATCTGGGTCTCGCCACGCTGGAACAGGGCGGAACCGTGCACGCGAGGCACAATGTCCACCTCGGCGGACAGGGTGCGGATGTCGCGCAGGCCACGGCCGTCGATGCGGTAGTCCTCGGTCAGGATGCGGCGACGCACAATCTGGCGCTGCAGTTCCTTGAAGGCGTTACCGAGTTCCTTGTCCTTCTCGGCATCGTCCATATCGGTGAACTCGTCCGCGAGCACCTCGCGCACGTGCTCCTTGATCTCGTGGATGCGGTCCTGGCGCGGCAGCTTCTCGGCGATGGAGAGGGCCTCGTCCAGATCCTTGTGAGCGATCTCGTCGATGCGGGCGTACAGCTCGTCGGTGTACTCCGGGAAGAGCTGGAATTCCTTGGTCTCCTTGGCGGCGATCTTCTTGAGCTCGTCCTGAGCCTCGCAAATCACCTTGATGAACGGCTTGGCGGCCTCAAGACCACCGGCAACGACTTCCTCATCGGGCTTGGTCTGACCCTCGTCGTAGATGAGGTGCCAGGCGTTCTTGCCGGCACCGGCCTCGATCATGGCGATGGCAACATCACCGTTCTCGATCACGCGGCCAGCGACCACAATCTCGAACACGGCGCGCTCACGCTCGCTCCAACGCGGGAAGGCAACCCACTGGCCATCAATCAGCGCCAGACGCACACCGGAGACCGGGCCTTCGAACGGCAGACCGGAAATCATGGTGGAAGCGGAAGCGGCGTTCAGGGCGATGACATCGTAAGCGTCATCAGGGTTCACGGCGAGCACGGTCTCGACGACCTGCACTTCGTTGCGCAGGGTGTGCGGGAACAGCGGACGCAGCGGGCGGTCGATGATACGGCAGGCGAGGATGGCCTCGGAGCTCGGGCGGCCTTCACGACGGAAGAACGAGCCCGGGATCTTGCCGGCAGCGTACATCTTCTCTTCAACATCGACGGTCAGCGGGAAGAAGTCGTAGTTCTCCTTCGGGCTGGAACCGGCGGTGGTGGTGGACAGAATCATGGAATCGTCGTCGAGGTAGGCGGCCACAGCGCCATCGGCCTGCTGGGCGAGGCGGCCGGTCTCGAAGCGCAGCGTGCGCTTACCAAACGATCCATTGTCGATTACGGCCTCAACGGCCTTGATTTCGGGACCCTCCATAGGGTTCCTCCTTCTTTAATTTTCTAATTATTCCTACATACTGTGCTGCGGTTCGGCGACTCGCTTGAACCGCAACTGTCCTCTTCAGCGGACGTCACATACCTTGTTTCGACTGACCCCTTGGCCGTCGTTCCTCGTGTCAACCCCTTCATTCGGGTTCTCCTGTCGGCCTTACCTGCTGGCCTATCCTCTAACCCTCTTGCCGTTGTTGCCGTTGGCTGGCGATATGTAAAACGCCCGAGCACCATCCTAGGTACTCGGGCGGAAGTCTTCAATTATCGACGCAGACCCAGACGCTCGATGAGGGAACGGTAACGGTTGATGTCAACGCGCTTGAGGTAGTCAAGCAGGCGACGACGGTCACCGATCATCAGCTGCATACCACGACGGGAGTGGTGGTCGTGCTTGTGCTCCTTGAGGTGCTCGGTCAGATCAGCGATACGCTTGCTCAGCAGAGCAACCTGGACCTCCGGAGAGCCGGTGTCACCTTCATGGGTCGCGTACTTAGCGATGATTTCCTGCTTTTCTTCAGCCGTCAGTGCCACGGCATCCTCCTTATATTGCTGCGCGGTGCTACCGGCCCGATGCCGGCGCGCTCTCTATCCGCGGGCGAAATACGCCAAGGGTCAATTATACAGGAGCACCAGACACCACGAATCAGACCAACGTCAGCAGGCCGCCAAACATCACAACAAGCAAAGCAATCGTCTCAATCACAAAAAAAAGATAAACGACGCCCAACTGCGCGTCAGCACATTCAACGGCGACTCTTTTTTAATCGTCACCAACAATCCCACCCACAGCACCGCGAAAACGGCAACGCCAATACCAACTGAAATAATGCCAAGATTCGCCGCATTCGCCAATGCCGACGACTCTCCGTACACCACATATGTCGCATACCAAAAATCAATTTTCAGAATGCGCAGGCCGGCAATGAGTTGCTCCGCCGCCAAGCCAATCACAAAAACCGCGCCCCACAAGCGCCGATGGGCGTCAACAACCAGCAGACCAAGGCCGGAAACGGCAATCAGCGTCACCGTCCAGGCAACAAACGCGGCGCCGCGCAGCTCAAGCGCGCTCAAATTATCAAGCAGCCACTGCGTATCGTTCACCGCAATCGCACGCCCCCACCAATACGGCACCACAATGGCCGCAATCACCAGCAGCGCATAAGCCAGCCACAATGCAGGATGCGAGCGCTTACGCTCAATATCGGCCAGCGACAGCGTCGATTCGGGAATGGACGCCACCGGATGCTTGGAAACATCGTTATGTTTGGAAACATCGTTGGGCATGGGCGAAACACCATCGGACCGCGTATCGATTTCAGCCTGCACCTCACCGCTCGCCTGCTGGTCGACCGGCTGTTTCTCCACGCTGGAATTCACCGCCATCTACGTTTACCTCGCGTTCGTTGTTCGACGCCACACCTGTCTGCACAATGCGTCGTCTCATGCCGCGACGCCCATGCTAGGACGGCATTGTATCGTGAGTGCGCCATACGATAATGACATGGCGCCGGACATAACGCCGCAATACCTGATTTTCGCTAATCGCAACCATGCTTCGGCGGACGACATAAGCCATACATATGTTCATAAGGGCGAACCATATCCGAATTACTCACTCCGCTAACATCACCACATAACGGCAACATAGATACACAGCCATACTTGATATCAGGAGAACGCCGTCGATTCGAAATGAAAACTGCCAGCCGCCCACACACCAGCTCCTTTGTTTCCAAAATCGCACATTCTACGCCGATGTCATGCTCCACCATGTCTCACGCCGCGGTCTCAACATAACAGGATGGGTTGTACGAATCCACGTTGCCGAGCATTCGCACAACCCACCATTGCGACACATCACTGATTCCGCACATTCAATCGCTGCAACCAACAGGCTGCGGCGATATTTCAGCGCGAAGAGCGGCGTATCCGAATGACACTGATGCCAGCCAGCATCAGGGCAATTGCAGACAGCACCATCGGTGTTACGGACGAACCAGTTGATGACAGTTCAGATGAATTATCATCAGCAGTAGAAGACTGTTGCTGGCCGCCATCACCGGTCTGATCGCCGTTACCCGACTGGTTACCGTCACCGGTCTGATCACCACCACCAGGATTTCCGCCATCACCAGACTGACGGTCAACCGCCAATTGCGCGAGCTGCAAACTCAGTGCACGCTGCGGGGCATCCGCCTCATTTTGCGTGGAAGGATCGGATGCCAACGCCTGCTTTGCCTTATCAAGTAGCGTGAGCATCTTATCCCACTCATCCATAGGATATTCCGCAGACTGCAGAGAGTCAGCCTGATCAATGGCCGAACGCAGCTTAGACGTATCCACAGCTTTGCCGTCAGAAGTCAACACGTCGCTCAAGTCATAGTAATCAAAATCGACATAACCACCCGTATTCTCCTTGGCGTAATTGAACAAGCCGATTCGATACCCCTTAAAGTGCGACAAGCTCCAATCGTAAGTCAGCGGCCCCTGCTCGTCGCCAAGCTTGGACCATTGCTTACCGTCCAGACTGTACCAATACTGAATCGTCAACTTACCACTCGCATTATCCAGTGTGTTGTCCGACTTGATCCACACATTGGTCGCATCATCTGGCAATGTCACTGTGCCGCCCGATACAAAGGCCTCTTCAGCGTCACGATCAATCGTATCGTCAACGATATTACCGTCCGCGTCCTTCACGCCATTGTCGTAGACACGCTTGACCACGCCCAACGTTCGCTGTCCATTTTCTTGACGCACAGCGGCATAGGCAAAACTACGGGTATATGTAGCGAGGCCTGCGGTGTCTCCATCCTTCATATGACTGACATCCATGTGGGTTTCCACAGACATGGATCCGCCAAAGGTACGCTGCGACAAAACGTTACGGGCGGTTTCAAAATATGTCAGGTCGCCATAAGTGCCTTTCATATATTTGGCCGTGGCGGAAACCTTGTGCCCATTGGTCAAACGCAACCAGCCTTCACGATCAGTGAGAGACCAATATCGGTTATCTGGATTATGTCCCCATTCCCATACCAAATCAAGATTCGAACCATTGGGTTGGTATTCTTCGGCGACCGGATATTCCTTCTCATCAGCAAGACCGATCAGGGAAATATCGTCGATGACGTAATCCATGCACGTGCCTTCCGCACCCCACGCGGTTTCGACAATGAGTTTGGAACCTTCCACATTAGCGTCGGATGGGATGGAGAACTCACCTGTGATAGTAGTCGTCTCCCCACGTTTCACTGTTCCTGTGGCCACACGATTAATTGTGCCGTCTGCATATTGAATCGCCACATAAAACAGGTGGGAAGTCACAGCCGATGAATCGACGCCGTCCATCTCATGGTCGTATCGAATCGTTGCACTGGCACGATATGTCACGCCCTGCTGCAATTTTCCATCCATAGATTGACCCGGGCCAGCGCCATTGTATTCGCCACGATTCGTCACAGCAAGACTCGTGGTTCCAGAAAGAGAACCATCCGTAATCGCGGTAAGCGTACCATTCCACTGAGGGGTCCACGATTCAGTCCCGTTTTCGAAATCGCCATTGTCCACCAGCTCGATTCCAATCAGAGAATCGTCAACCTGAGGAGGCTCCTCCAGAGTCCACCAATCCTGATCCTGATAAGACTGATGAGGCGCGTCATTATCAAAATCGTCCGAATTGACCAGGGAACGCTGGCGAACCAGATTCTCCAAATCAGCAGGCAAATCAATCAGTTTGTCGTAGGTGTCCGACGCGCTTACCTGATTATTGTCCCCAAACACAGGCCATCCGTCATCACCCCACGTTGCAGGAATCAAACCGGGAATACGTCCGGTCGGATATGTGTCTCGGAAGAAGAATCCATGCCAAGACGTCGTGCCATCACCGTTGTCGACTTCAACAAGGCTACCTTGTGCGAAAGCACCTAGATAATACTTTTTGGCTTCGTATTTGGAGCCATCAAGCAAATCAGTGGTGCGCAGCAGCATCACCGTACGACCGTCTTTGCCCCAGTAAATCGTTGGAGTATAGAAATAATCACCGATTTTGAAAGTCTGAGATCCTTCAAATCCGGTAGGAGTCTCACCAAGATCATCAGTGAACTGTTCGGCAGAGATGATATTCTCATGGCTCTCCACCACCGTGGTTAAATCATCGGACAGCCTATATTGGTTGACGCCGGAGATAATCCAAGGACTCCCTTGCTCATCAAAATACAATGACGGATCATGGAATCCCCGATTAAGGGCAATCTTCGTCCAAGGACCATTCTCAATATCATCGGTGTAGTAGATATAAGCGCCATTAAGGTTGTTCGTATTGAATAACACGTAGAAGCGGCCATTGTGATAGCGCAGCGACGGAGCCCACTCGCCTTCGCCATACGAGCTAGCTCCATTGCGCAAGGATGAAGCATCGCTCATAGAAATGCGATCATACACGTACGTGACTATCCACCAATTGACCAGATCATAGGATTTCATAATTGGAGATCCGGGACTGAGCTCCATAGTGGTACTCACCATGTAATACACATCACGACCGTCTTTGTTATTCGGATCGTCCTTCGACACACGAATAACACTGATATCCGGAACATCCGTGTTCAACATGGGAATGGAATACGTGCCATCACCGCTATCAGTCGTGGTGTAACTGCCATCCGATGGCGTTGAAGATGGCGTTGAATCATCCGCAAAGACCGGCATTGGCGCCAAAATCAACCCACAAGTCGACAACACCGCGATAGCACTAGCCGAAATTTTTTGTCGTAAATAATTCATAAGTCTTTTAACCTTTCATGATAAGCACTCAACATCGAGTGCGTATTCCAATAGCATGCCCGCACAAATCAGCAATGAATGACGATAAGACATTCCCGCATATGGATAAGTGATGGACATTACCACTGCCAAAACTTACGCTTGAACAAGTACCAGTTCTAGGTTTCATGTGCGGTCATCCCGAGGCTGCCGCTACGGGATGACCGCATTACCAAGAGGTAACTAGCGCATCTCGCGACGCACTCGCGCTACGATCACACCAGTGAGAGCCAAGCAAGCGACAATCACAGCACCAGGCAAGACAGAGGAACCGGTTTGTGCCAAATCCACGCCATCCGTGTCATCAACGGCATCGGAAGCATTGTCATTGGAGCCGTCGGCATTGCCATCAGTGGAATCATCAGCCAGCTTCAGACCGGCACGTGCACTATTCAATGCAGCAAGCGCATCTTGAACCTGCTGTTCAGTAGCGGATTCATCCTGCAATACCGCCTGAGCCTTCTGCAATGCGTCAGCAAACACCTTCCAGCTCTCTTCCGTGTAATCGGAAGCGTTCAGGCCGGAATTCTCATTCACTGCGCTCTGCAAATCAGACTTGTCCACCGGAGTCGAAGGAGTTTCATCCTGCGACTCCGTGAAAGTGTACGTAGTGATGTCGTACAGCTCATCCTGAGCATTCGCACCACCATCGGATTTGAAGGAGAACACCACATGATGCACCCCTGTCACACCCTCAAGGGTGGTCGTGTAATCGGCGTACTCGGATCCATCACCGGCAGGAATCGAAATAGAAGCCACAGGTTCGGAATCCGGATCATCAAGACGAATCTCAAGGATGCCTCCGGCTTTGCCAGCTGCAGTCACAGTCAGCGAAGAGGCGCCGTTATTCCCGAAATCGACATTCGCCAAAGACGTCCACTCACCATTATTAATATTGCTGAGCTTCTGACCTTCGGAATTGTCTGTAGTCATATCGACCACGCGCACACCAGAAGTCAGGTCATATGCGTTCTGAATGCCGGAATCCCATGCAATGGTGGAAGCTGGAATGCCTCCATCTTGATACGCGTCCAGATTCTTCACCGAAGAGAGACCCTCATATGTCATTGCAATATCGGCAATGGAACCATCCTCGTTAACCGTAATCGGATCGAGATGAGTATTTCGGTAGCCATGCGCCGCGTCAAGATTACCGCCGTTCATCAATTCCTTTGCCACCGTTTGCGCATGGTAGGTCATATACCACTGGTCGCCAAGTTGAACCATCGCGTGATGATTGTTGCCGCCAACACCGAAATACGTGCTCGGATTCTTCAGAATCTCACCCTGATAAGTGAACGGCCCCATCGGGTTGTCTGAAGTCATATACGCGATATTGCCGTAACCGACCGTGTTACCATCAATTACGTTGTCATGGCTGAAATTAGTGCAATACGAGTAGTAATAAGTACCACCTATCTTGGCAATCCCGGAGTCCTCAAACATGGCAGGTGCGTCTATGGCCTGAGCCTCACCTTCGGTATGCAGCATGTCATCGGACAGTTTAATAACGCGAGCCGTGTTCGGATGTTCTTCCTCGCCTGTCGGAACACCACCTCCGTAATACAGGTAGCCCTGCCCGTCATCATCCACGAACACCGCGGGATCAAACAGCCAGACCACACCAGCGGATTCAGGAGTACCGCCCTTAATCAACAGCTCACCGGTTTCGTCCTTCCACGGACCAACAGGAGAATCCGAGGTCAGCACACCGATACCGCTGCCGCCATTGGCGAAATACAGGAAGAACTTCTCTTTACCGTTGATGGTCTTATGAGCGACGGCAGGAGCCCAGGAATTGCTGGCCCAGGTGGCCACCCCCTGTTCTCCAGCCACACGAATGTAACCCTCATTACGCCAATTGACCATGTCATCACTGGACAGAACATTGATGGTCTTTACTTGAGCGAACGAATTGTCCTTGATCTGCCCAGTACTGTCATATTCATAGTCATAATTCAACGAGCCATCAGCATTCACAGAAGTGCCATCACCCGTAGTGTAGATATATACGCGTCCGTTGTATTCCATAGCCCACGGATCGGCGCCATACCAATAATCGATAATCGGGTTTGAATAGTCGCCGAAAGCCTTGGCTGCCGTTGCCGTACCCGTAGTCGGCGGCACGAATGAGGAACCAGAATCCGAACCGGTTACGGAAATGTCGTCGACAATGAAGTCGGCATTGCTCGTGCCATACTTGTTTTCAATCACCAGCGAGGGACTGGTGAAATCACCACTACCACCTAACGTTCCAGTACCTGAAATTTGTGTCCACTCACCCGCTTTCGCCGTTCCGGTCGCAATCTGGTCACATCCGGAACCATTACCCGAACAAACAGTGATATTGAATTCACCGTCTTCCGTGGCCTTGACCCACATACTTCCGGTATATGTCTGTCCTTTTTCCACCTTGCCATCAAGAGACTGGATTGCACCAGCATCAGAGGATGTACGATCAGTAACGCTCAAGGCGCCACTGCCACCATGCACATCATCCGCAGTGACGGCAATGGACGATGCGGAGCTATTCCACACCGTTCCAGACTTCCAACCATTAAGATCGTCTTCGAATCCGCCGTTGACGACCAATTCGACGGGTTCATCGGCCGACGCCGCAGTCACTCCGATAGTCGCTGGAAATACAGCCCCCATGCAACACAGCACGGATGCAGCCGCAGCAGCAACCACACGACCGGTTTTCCTTGTTTGCAATATGTGAATGTTATAAACCATTCAGTTCCCTTTCCTGAATGATGGAGGGCGACTCCCCCCCCCCATCATTTTTTCTTCGCCGCACAATCGAATCCCACGTTGGTTACGACCACATCGCGGCTCATTGCAAAGCCATGCCAGAGGAACGTCCCTCAAGGGCAGCCATGCAGCAGCCATTATATAAATGAGCGCATTTCACTCGCGATCGTCCTTGATAACAAATTGATAACGATATGCACAATGAAAATAAGTTCACATAAACGCAACGCAACACATCAAATATGACAGTTTCATATGCCAATTACACACTTTGCATAACATATTTCAACAAAGAATGGAGACGTACAAGCGAACTCATCTGATGCCACCACTCATCGCCTATAAAGCTGGCGTGTCGCGCCACAATAACATCACAGCCGATAAAACGACACCCCGAAGTTGAGCCTCATTCAACAATGCGGCCAGCTTAGACACACAACCAACGCTTCGCTTCATAGCACCGAACATTGATTCCAGCACAGTCACGACCATCTTCTTTGAAGGCAATCGTGTTTACGCCCCGGGTTCTAAATAGAAGTGCAACACCTTGTCTAAGGTTGGAAGTGTTCGAAGTTTCTAACTTAAGAAGGTGTTGCACTCATGGGTCAACAGTATTCGCACCTGTCGTCCGAGGAGAGGATCCTGATCGAGAAGCTGCATTGCGAACAGCATCTGAGCATTCGGCGAACCGCGGAGAGGATCGGCCGGGACAAGTCCACGGTGTCACGCGAGCTGAGGCGCGGCCTGTGTTTTGTCAAATTTTTGTGGGCCGTTTCGGCGTTTCTTTTAGTCCGTTTGAGCGGTTGTTTTTAGGCCGTTTCGGCTTTGGCCAGTCCTGTGGGTTGTCGGTTATTGCATGAGGGCGTGGGTCTTGCGCCAGGACTCGCCCTCGAATCTGATCATCCTGCCGTGGTGGACGGTGCGGTCGATGATCGCGGCGGCCATGTTGGGGTCGCCGAAGATCCTGCCCCATCCGGAGAACTCGATGTTGGTGGTGTAGATGATGCTCTGGGTCTCGTACGCGTTGGTGACGACCTGGAACAGGAGCCTGCTGCCTTCCTCGTCGATGGGCACGTAGCCGAGTTCGTCGATGATCAGGAGCGGGGTTCTGCCGATCATGGCGAGTTCCCGGTCGAGCCGATTGTCCGTCTGGGCGCGTAGGAGCCGCATGACCAGGCTTGCGGCCGTGTGGTAGCGCACGGGCATGCCCCTGCGGCATGCGTTCCTGCCAAGCGCGATGGCGAGGTGGGTCTTGCCGGTGCCGGGAGGCCCGAACAGGACGAGGTCCTCGTGGCCGCTGATGAATTCCAGGGATTCGATCCGCTGTCTTCCGTAGTCGACGGGGAAGCGGATCGGGGTCCAGTCGTAGCCGTCGAGTTCCTTGTCGGCGGGGAATCCGGCCTGTTTCAGGAGCCGGGAGCGTTTGGAGCGTTCCCGGGATTCGAGTTCGGCATTCATCCATTCCTCCACGAACTCCATCTGGGTTGGCGTGGCGTTGGCGAGCTGGTCGGCGAGGATCTGGCGGGTCAGGGGCAACCGGCGCGCGAGGTTCATGATCGTTTCGATCTTCTCGCCGGTGGACGCGCGGCGGCGTTTCATGTCGGGCATGACGACCGGTGGGCGGTGGATCCCCATGTTTACGCCTCCTTCCTTTCCCGCGTCCCACGAGGCTGCATGAACACGTCGTATCCGGTCAGGTCGGGTGCGGTCTGCTCGTATGGCTTCTCGCCGGAGGCGATGCGCCGTGCCATGGTGGTCAGGCTCGCCTCGTCGAGCGGGTGCCCCTGTTCGACCAGATGCTCACCAGCCTCGACGGCCGGCTCGAACCCGCACGCGTCGCTCGTTCTGGAGATGAGCCGGAACGCGTTCCTGCGCGCCTTGGCGTCCATCCGGTCGATCGCCAGACGCAGTTTGTCGGGAAAATCATCGCGGATGGTGGAATCGGGCCATGCGTTGGTCTTGCGGCCCAGTGCGGGCAGGAGCGTGGCGGGGTCGCGGATAGTGGCAGGCGAATCCCCGTACACGCGCGGCAGCCTGGCGCAGGTGCGCCCGTCCTGGGTGCGGATCGTCACGTCGAACGCGCGAAGGGCGACGTCCAACGTCCAGCCGCGCCACGAGGGTCCGGCGAGGTAATGGTTGCCGTCGACCTGCACGCGCCCGTCCTTGTCGGCCTTCCTGACCTCCCAGCGGATCGCGTCGTAGGGCTTGGACGGCAGGGGCTGCATCTCCGCCTTCTCCTCGGCGAACAGTCCGCCGATCGGCGCGCCCTTGCGGTAATGCGTCTCCTTGGCCATCGCGTCGCACCGCTCCAGCATGTACCGGGTCAACTGGGCGTAGGACTCCGCGTTGAGCAGGGGCACCATGATGTTGCGGCGCAGGAACCCGACCGCGTTTGTGTTTTAGCAAGTTGGCGTCCGCTTTGTGAGCGGTGTTTTTCCGCAGTGTAGGCAGCGGGTTTTCCGCAGGGTGTGCGGTATCGGCCGCTGCCTGTCTGCGTTGTGTTGGTTATTTGGTCATGAGGGCGTGTTCGCTTCGGTAGGAGCGGCCCTCGAATCTGATGAGCCGTCCGTGGTGGACGGTGCGGTCGATGAGGGCGGCGGCCATGTTCTTGTCGCCGAGCACGCGTCCCCATCCGCTGAATTCGATGTTGGTGGTGTAGATGATGCTCCTTGTCTCGTAGCTGTCGGAGATGATCTGGAAGAGGAGACGGCTGCCTTCCTCGTCTATGGGCAGGTAGCCGAACTCGTCGATGACCAATAGGCGCGCCTTGCCGATCGTGGCGAGTTCCTTGTCGAGCCGGTGTTCCTGCTGGGCGCGGCGCAGACGCATGAGCAGTCCGGTCGCGGTGAAGAAGCGCACCGGGACGCCCCGCTCGCAGGCGAGCCGTCCGATCGCGATGGCCAGGTGGCTCTTGCCGGTGCCGACGGGCCCGTAGAGCACGAGGTCCTCGCATCCGGCGACGAAGTCGAGGTTCTCGAGCTGCGCGCGCCCCCAGTCGGCGGGCATCTTCAGGTTGGTCCAGTCATAGCCGTCGAGGGTCTTGTCGGCGGGGAACCCGGCCTGTTTGAGCAGGCGCAGGCGTTTGGATCGCTCGCGCGAGTCGAGTTCGGCCGTGAACCAGCGTTCGATGAAGTCGAGCTGGTTGGGCGTGGCCTCGGCGAGCGTGCCCGCGAGCACGCTGCGTGTCAGGGTCAGGCTGCGGCTCATCTTCAGGATCCTCTCGCTCTTCTCGGTCGTGGACGCGCGACGGCGGCGGGTCTCCGGGATCACCGGATCGGGTCTGACGCTCACCGTTCTTCCCCTCCGTCGTCCGTGCCGGTGATGAACCGGTCGTAGCCGCTCAGGTCGGGCTCCTCGATCCCGCCGGGGTATTCCCACTCGCCGTCGCGCATGCGCAACGCGATAGGGGTGAGCGAGTCCGCGTGCAGGCCCATGTCCCTGTTCGAGCGCAGGATCTCGCCGCACGCCTGCATCGCGGGATCGAACCCGGCCGCCCGGCACGCGTCCCCGATCGCTTTGAGGCTCTCCCTCAACGTCTTTTCGTCCATGGAATCAAGCCACGCGCGTATATCGTCGGGCACGTCCGGGCGGATCGAGCTTTCCCGCCACGCGCGGGGTTTGACCGCGAGCCGGGGAAGCACGAGCGCGGGATCCTCCACATTGCGCGACCGTCCGTACTGTCTGGGATATTCCGCGAGGAGCTCGCCGGTGGCGGGCGATGCGAGCGTGACCGTGTCCCACCGGATCGCGGCCAGCACCTTGGAACGCGCCGAATCGGGGCCGGCGAGGTACCGGTTCGAGTCGATGTCGACCAGCCCGTACTTGTCGGCCGTCCGGCTTTCCCAGCGAACCGGGTCGAACGCCGTGGACGGCAACGGCATCAACGCGGCCCTCTCCTCGTCGAACACCTCGGCCACGGGCACGCCCGGCAACCTCGGGCAATACGAGTCCCTGGCGAGCCCGTCGCACCGCTCCAGCAGGAGACGGCTCAACTGCCCGTACGATTCCGCGCGCATGGGCGGCACCATGAGATTGCGCCGCAAAAACCCGACCGCGTTCTCCACGCTGCCCTTCTCGTTGCCCGAGTACGGGTTGCAGAACCGGACCTCGAGCCGGTAATGCGCCACGAACGCGGAGAACACCCCGGTCAACGCGACCTCGCCCTTCGCGTTGCGCCGGCCGGCACCGGTCGCGTTGTCCATCACGATCACGGGAGGAACACCCCCGATATGCTCGAACACGAGCATCAGGCCATGGCACAGACACTCCGCGTTCTCGCCCGGCAACGCCACGCACAACCGCATGTTCGAATACGGCAACGAGGCCACCAGGCAATGCACGTCCGCCATCTCGCCCGCGATCCGGGCCCGGGCCATGCCGAAATCGACCTGCATGCTGCCCGCCGCCCACTCGAGCCGCACGTACCCCTCGCGATCCGGCATGCCGCGGTTCGCCTCGCGCCACCGGTGCACGTAACGCATCGTGGTCGAATACTCGCCGTCGTAGTCCGTCTCCGCCAGCAGACGGTCGTGCACGCGCCTGATCGTGTGACGCTGCTTCCTGGGCAGCAGACGATCGGCCTCCAGCCACTCGTCCACCAGATGCGCGTACGGGTCGATCTTCGACCCGTACCTGCGATCCGCCTTCGGCTTGGGCGAGCAATCCTCCATATCCGCGTACTTCGCGACCGTCCCGCGATCCACGTGAAGACGACGCGCTATCTGCGCGCGCGACATTCCCTGCCGGTCGAGTCTCCTGATATCTTGCACAATGGGCATCGGTATCGCCATGTTCCTTTCCTTCCCGAGCGCCGGCCGGCGGCAACCGGCCGAATCAAAACCGATTGGCAACTCGGGAATATACAGGCGGCGGCACCGATGCCTCTCACATCACCGGGAAACGATGACGACACCGGGGAAAACCATCAGCCCACACTGCGGAAAAACACTGCCGAACCTGTCGAACAAACATTGAAGCAAAACACGCGTTCTCCACGCTGCCCTTCTCATTGCCCGAGTTCGGATTGCAGAACCTGGTCTCCAGCCGGTAATGCTCCACGAACAGTTCGAACACCTTGACGATGCTGACCCTGTCCCACGCGACCCGGTGACCGGCGCCGGTGGCGTTGTCGAGCACCAGCGTCAGGGGGACCGCGCCTATGTGCTCGAACACCGTGCGCAGTCCCGCGCACACGCATTCCGCGTTCTCCCCGGGCAGGGCCGCGCAGTAGCGCATGTTCGAATACGGGAACGTCACGACCAGGCAATGCACGTCGACCCGGTCCCCGCCGACCACGGCCCGCGCCATGCCGAAATCGACCTGCGCCTCGCCCGGATGCCACTCGAGCTCCAGATACCCGTCCGACGGGAGCCGATGCTCCTCGCGCCAACGCTTCACATACCGTTGCACCGACGAGTACGCGCCCCCGTAGCCCCTCTCCGAAACGAGCCGGTCGTACACGCGCTTGGCGGTGTGCCGCTGCTTGCGCGGCATGAACCGGTCCGCCTCCAGCCACCCGTCGACCGTCGCCTTGAACGGGTCGAGCTTCGACGGCCTCGATGCGGAGTGCTCCGGCTTGGGAGAGCAATCCTCCCTCCCGGCGTATTTCGCGACCGTGTCGCGGGCCACGCCCACCTCTTTTGCGATGCTTCTCCATGACACGCCATGCGCGTCAAGCACCCTGATACGTTGTTGTACGGACACCGGTACCGTCATTCCTTTCCTTTCCCGAGAAACCGAATGGTTTGCTTCCGACTCGGGAAACTAGTACGGGCAGGACGGGCCGGTGTTCATTTCTCGCCACACGCTGAAATGGACTAAAACCTGCCGCTCATCTGGAGACTTTCCACACGCTCACACGGCCCACTTTCTATTGAACAGACACAGCGCGGCCTGTGGTTCGCGTCCAACGAGAACGGGTCGTACCGTCCCTACCGGCCGAAACGGCTGAAGACCGGGCCGTGGACCTCGGGTCCGTTCTATTCGGCGCTGGCCGCGCAGAGGAAGGCGGACCTGCGCCGGCGCGGATCCCGCAAGCCGCGTCGCATGGACTCGGACCGGCTTCGCGCCTGGGTGCTGGACTCGCTGCGCAGGGGGTGGAGCCCGGAACTGATCGAGGGACGGTTGAAGGCCCGGTACGCCGGCGTGTTTGTGTTCAATTAGTTGTTGCGGGTTTAGTCACGATGATTTTTCGGGTTTA
>ENA-OPAQ01001367-OPAQ01001367.1-human-gut-metagenome-genome-assembly--contig:-NODE-1367-length-16555-cov-13.038182_pt1 | contig 16555 bp, 15 predicted proteins | sample MGYA00241058_ERZ501432 | MGnify/ENA primary metagenome ERZ501432 (study PRJEB25962, sample SAMEA2042570) | human gut metagenome | biome: human gut; feature: human-associated habitat; material: faeces... | reverse complement strand
CAACCTCCCGCATCTACGCATATCGCTGGCCTGCACGACTTGTATCGCACAAGCCTTTTGCAGCCGAGAGATATTCTATCACATCTTCGTGCATTTGGCAAGTGTTTTTTCGAAAAAACGCAGATTTTCTTTTTTATTTGCTCCGTTTTCTCTTCCGGCCGATTTTCTGTGCAGAATGCACAATCGGGCGGCAGCTTTTTCTGTGGAAAACCCCGCCGACACCAGTATTCCCCCGGGGGCCGGGCCTTATACCTGTTATATAACAAAAAGGGGCCGCCCCGGGTGGTTCCCCAAGGCGGCCCCTGTAAGGGGTCTGTATTTTTTTAGCGCATCCGGCACTTCAGGCTCTCGGCCTGAGCTGCGCTCAGCTGCCGGCTCACAAGGCCGTTGTGCTCCAGGGCAAACCAGCTGCCCCCCTCTGCCAGCAGCTCTGCCACCGGCAGGGTGGTCGTTTTGAGGGTGGTGACAAACTGGATCTGCTCCACCCCCTGCTCCTGCAGAGCCTCCAGCGCCTGCCGGGTGCCGTGGAGCCGGGCGGCCAGATTGTCGGTCGTCACCCGCAGGGTGCTGCCCTGCTGCTGGGCGTCAAAGGGCAGGAGGCTGCCCTCCAGCGTCTCCACATGGAGCCAGGGTGTACCAAGGTCCACCTCATTGCTCTCTTCTGCCGGGGCATTCGGGTCCTCCGGGTTGGGCTGAGGATTCTCCGGCTTGGGCTGGGGGCGCTCCGGCTCCCACCACTCCTTCAGGATGCCGTCCGGGTTGTCTTTCGAGACCAGGGCCGGGTCGTAGATGATGTGGTGGATCCAGCCGGTGATCAGGCCGCTGATGTTCGCCTGGAGCTCATCGCCGTCGACAGGTTGACCACCCGTCTCATTGCCGCCGCTGCCGATGGTAGCACCGGCACCGCCCCAGTCAGGCTTGCCGGCGATCGCTGTCACCTGAGCGGCTCCGCTCACGGTGACATTGCTGCCGCTGCCAAGGAAACCGCCGCCGATGCCCGCACCACTGACGCCACCGGCAGCGTTCACAGTTCCGTCGGTGATGGTGATATCTTCGCCGTTGCCCCGCTCACCGCCGCCGATGCCTGCAGCACCCCAACCACCGGCAGCGGTCACCGTGCCGCCGTTGATGGTGATGTCTTCGCCGCTGCCGTAATCACCGCCGCCGATGCCCGCACCACCATTGTCGCCACCGGTAGTGTTCACCGTGCCGCCGGTGATGGTGATGTTTTTGCCGCTGCCAAGGAGACCGCCGCCGATGCCGGCACCATCCAAACCACCGGTAGCGTTCACCGTGCCGCCCTTGATGGTGATGTTTTTGCCGCTGCCCCTGTTGCCGCCGCCGATGCCGGCACCATTTTCGCCACCGGTGGCCTTCAGGCTGCCGCTGCCGGCTTCTTTATCGTCCTTCAGGGTCAGCGTGCCTTCAGAGGTGTTTTTTTCAAGGCCCGCCCTGTTAACGCCGCTTTTCAGCTCGTTATCGCCGTCCAGCTCGATCTCCACATTGCCCTGTCCCTGAACGCTCAGGGCGGCTTTTCCTTTTATACTAGTCCCTAGGATTCCGGTGTCGCTCACATCGATCTTTACGTCTTTCAGGGTGAGGTTCAGCACCTTATCGGCAATGTTGTTGATCACCGTAATGGTGTTGCCCCAAAAGCCATCATCCTTTTTGTTCACCGGAGTAGCGCCTGCAGGGGCAGCAGCCGGGACTGCCTGCTGGTCTGCACTCTCCTGCCGGTCTGCGCTTTTCGGTTCCACGGCGATCTCCGGCTGGTCTGCGCCTTCCGGCTTCTCAGCGTCCTCCGGCTGGGCCGGCTGGTAGTTGTCCTCTACCACAGGGCCAAAGTCGGAATCCTCTGCTGCGGGGCCTTCCAGGTCGCTCTCCAGCGTGGTGATGACCGTATTAGAGGTGGTGATGACGGTCTCCTCCCCGGCCTTGTCCGTCCATTTATCTCCGCCCTGTTCGATGGTCTGGCTGCCATCCTCATTTTTGGTGATGGTAATATCGCCGTAGTCGATGTAGTAGGTATCTGCAAAGGCCGGAGCCGCCAGAGACACCGTAATACTCAACGCTGCTATCAGAGCTGCTGCCCGGCGGAATGCGTTGTTCTTCTTCATCGTGGTAATCTCCTTTCTTTTTTACGTTTTTTTGTGGTTTTTACACTATACAACACTTCTCAGAACACGCAACCGTGTTTCCGCACTCTGAGAGGTGGGTGGAACTGCTTCCTCCGCATTCTGTTTCAGAATCTCATGCTGCATACACAGCAGACTACATCAAAGACGCAATTGTCTTACCGGAAAACGCTTCATCCATAAATGTCTGCATCTCCTTATAGAACTTTCTGACCGGGCATGTCTCCGTTGCATGCCGCGAGCAGTAGCAATCTTCTTCCAAGCAACGGTTGATCCTGGTAGTTCCTTCCACCGCATTGAATATATCAGCCAAACTGATGTCTTCCGGTTTTCGGTTTAAACTAAAGCCTCCGCCAACGCCGCGCTTTGTCGCAATGATCCCCGCATTGCGCAGAGGCTTTGCGATCTGAGCAATCATTTGTTTCGGGATTCCCATCTGCTTGCTGATATCCTCACTCCCCATAGGCGTTCCAAGGATTGCAAGAAATAGTGTCATCCTGATTGCATAGTCAGTTGTTACATTTAACTGCATAAAACCTTCCCGTCATAAATAGATTAGTTAATCGCTCATCTCATCAATTCCGTCAAAAAAATAGTCGCAGCGGGAACAACCGATAATTTCAAAAAGTCAACCTTGTGATTTCCTTTCTTTTTTACGTTTTTTGTGGTTTTTACATTTTTTATTATACCCCCCCCCCTACAGTTTTGGCAATAGGGAAAAACAGCGAAATTTCAGGCTTAAAATCCTCTATTTTGCGGCAATATGCAATAAAATACGGCAAACTTCCTCCCTGCCTCGGCGGGGGCTTCCCCCGGACATAAAAAAAGCGCCTCTGCACAAATGTGCAGGGGCGCTGCTGTTTTTCTCAGCCCATGATGCCGGAGATGAAGATCTCCAGACCGATGCCGATGAGGATGACGCCGCCGAGGACGGAGGCTTTGCCGGAGAGCTTGGTGCCGAACTTTTTGCCGATGGCAAGGCCGGCTTCACAGATGAAGAAGGTGACGATCGCCACGATGAGGGAGCAGACCAGCGCCATGAACCAGCCGTACTCCGAGATGGTGAAGCCCACCGACAGCGCGTCGATGCTGGTGGCGACGCCCTGCATGAAGAGTGCGCCCGCGCTCAGCTCAGCGGCTTCCTCGGCCTCTTCGCCCTTGATGCCCTCCATGAGCATTTTACCGCCGATGTAGCCCAGCAGGATGAGGGCGATCCACGGGATGAACTGTTCAAACGAAGAGAACAGCTCCACGATGGTGTGGACGCAGACCCAGCCCGTCATGGGCATGACGGCCTGAAAGATGGCGAAGGTGCCTGCGATCTGGACGCCCCGGCGGCGGGACATCTGAGGGTCATGCAGACCGTTTGCCATCGAGACGGAAAACGCATCCATGGCAAGGCCTACGCCCAGCAGGGCGCTGTTGAAGAAAAACAAAAAGCTCCATTCCATAACGATGCCTCCTGATTTGACCGGAATTGGTGGGCAGACAAAAGACCCGGGATCGGCGCGCATTTCGCCAATTCCGGGTCGGATTTTTACAAACTGACTCCATGTGGAATGGGCGTGGTACTCGCACCAAAGCACATGAGTCTCGCAAATGAAAGCAAGCCAGACAGCCGCCCGGGCCGTCATTGTGTTGACTTGCTGCGCTGCCTGCAAAACAGCGCCTGCTACTCCCCCATGAGGATCTTTCTTGTTGTCTGGCTATCGTACCACACAAACAGCGGATTTGTCCAGTATAACCGTGATTTTTTGCAAAAAACCTGCGGGAGAGCACCGCAGAAAGCGTGTACTCCCCCGCAGGGTCAGTTTATGTGTGGAAATGAGGTTTATTCCTCGTCGCCGGTGTCAGCCTCGGGAGCTTCGGCGGCCGATGCCTCATCGGCTGCTTCCATCTCCGCCAGCTGCTCGGCAGTGGGCTCGTCCTCGGTATCGGCCTCGATGCTCTCGGTCTGTGCCTCGTCGTCGTGGTCGGTGCGGGCCAGCACCATCACCTTATCGTTCTCGCCCAGACGCATGACCCGGACACCGGAGCCGTAGCGGCTCTGGACGGGGATCTCGTTGGCGTGCAGGCGGATGATGATGCCCTCCTGACTGCTCAGCAGCACATCGTCGATGTCGTCCACGATCTTGACGGCTGCCACCTTGTCCTTGGAGGCGTCGTAGTTGCGGATGCCCTTGCCGCCGCGGGCAGTGATGCGGTAGGTGTCGATGTCAGAGCGGCGGCCCTTGCCGTTTTCGGTGACGGTGAGCACCGTGCCGCCCTCGCGGCAGATGCAGACGCCGACGACCTCGTCGCCCTCGGCCAGCTTGATGGCGCGGACGCCGTGGCCGCTGCGGCCCATCGGGCGGGCATCGGCCTCGTTGAAGCGGATGGCCTGACCGTTGCGGGTAGCCACGATGAGCATATCATTGCCGGTGGTCAGGCGGGTCCATGCCAGCGCGTCGCCCTCGTTGAGCGCAATGCCGATGAGGCCCGTCTTGCGGATGTTGGCGTACTGCTCCAGCGGGGTGCGCTTGATGAGGCCCTGCTTGGTGACCATGGTGACGAAACCGCCCTTGTTGTCCCCGTCCTTGGGGTAGCAGAGCATGTTGGTGACCTTTTCGCCCTCGGCCAGCTGCAGCAGGTTGACGATGTTGCTGCCCTTGCTGGTGCGGCTGCCTTCGGCGATGGTGTAGCCCTTGATGCGGAAGAGGCGGCCCTTGTCGGTGACGAACAGGACATAATCATGGGTAGAGCCCACGAACATCTCCTGCACGATGTCCTCTTCCTTCCGGGTCATGCCGGAAATGCCGCGGCCGCCGCGCTTCTGGGCCTGATAGGTGGCCTTGAGCTGGCGCTTGATATAGCCGGCCTCGGTGAGGGTGTAGACGCACTGCTCCTCGGCGATGAGGTCTTCGATGTCCACTTCGCCGGTGACAGACTGGATCTCGGTGCGGCGCTCGTCGCCGAAGCGCTTTTTCATGTCCAGCAGCTCGTTCTTGACGATCTCCAGAACACGGGCGTCGTTGGCGAGGATGTCCTCCCAATCCTTGATTTTTGCCTGCAAGCCGGACAGCTCTTCCTCGATCTTGAGGATCTCGAGACCAGCCAGACGGCCCAGCTGCAGCTTGACGATCGCGTCGGCCTGCGGGTCGTCGAAGCCGAACTGCTCCATGATCGCGGCCTTTGCCTCGGCCATGCCGCCCTTGCAGGCGCGGATGGTAGCGATGAGCTCGTCCACGATGTCGGTGGCCTTCTTCAGACCCTCGAGGATGTGGGCGCGCTCCTTGGCCTTCTTCAAATCATACTGCGTGCGGCGGCGGACGACTTCATCCTGGAACTCGACGTACTTCTGTATCATCTGTTTCAGGGTCATGACCTTCGGCACCTTATGGTCGATGGCCAGCATGATGACGCCCACGGTATCCTGCAGCTGGGTGTACTGGTACAGCTGGTTCAGGATGACCTGTGCGTTGGCGTCCTTGCGGATGTCCACCACGATGCGCATACCCTTGCGGTTGGTCTCATCGTTCAGGCCGGTGATGCCCTCGATGCGCTTTTCCTTCACGAGGTCGGCCATGTTCTCGATAAGACGGGCCTTGTTGACCATATACGGAATTTCCGTAATGATGATCTGGGTGCGGCCGTTCTTGGTCTCCTCGATGGTGGCGCGGCCCCGCAGGGTGATCTTGCCCCGGCCGGTGGCGTAGGCGGCGCGGATGCCGCTGCGGCCCATGATGATGCCGGCAGTGGGGAAGTCCGGTCCCTTGATGTGCTCCATCAGGCCGGGCAGATCGATGTCAGGGTCCTCGATATAGGCCACGCAGCCGTCGATGACCTCACTGAGGTTGTGGGGCGGGATGTTGGTGGCCATACCGACGGCGATGCCCTGACTGCCGTTGACCAGCAGGTTGGGGAAGCGGCAGGGAAGGACGCTGGGCTCTTTCTTCGTCTCGTCGAAGTTGGGGTCCCAGTTGATGGTGTCCTTGTCGATGTCGGTCAGCATCTCCACCGCCATGCGGCTCATGCGGGCCTCGGTGTAACGGTAAGCAGCCGGGGGGTCGCCATCGACCGAGCCGAAGTTACCCTGACCATCCACCAGCGGGTAGCGCAGGGAGAAATCCTGTGCCAGACGGACCATGGCGTCGTAAACGGAGGCGTCGCCGTGGGGGTGGTAAGAGCCCAGCACCGCACCGACGGTATCCGCCGACTTGCGGTAGGGATGGCTGGGGTCGTTGCCGCGTTCGTGCATGGTGTAGAGGATGCGGCGGTGGACGGGCTTCAGGCCGTCACGCACATCCGGCAGGGCGCGGGCCACGATGACCGACATGGAGTAATCCAGAAACGCCGTCTCGATCTCCTTCTTGACGTCCCGGATGATCATCTTGGTACCGCTGCCCGGTATCATCACATAATCTTCTTCCATTGTTTCCTCCAATTACACGTCGAGCTTTGCGTACTGGGCGTTGGTCTCGATAAAGCGGCGGCGGGGCTCCACCTGATCGCCCATCAGGATGGTGAACGCCTCATCGGCCTTCTCGGCATCCTCGATGGTGATGCGGACGATGACGCGGTTCTCGGGGTTCATGGTGGTCTCCCAGAGCTGCTCCGGGTTCATCTCACCAAGGCCCTTATAGCGGTTGATCTTCGCGCCGGGCATCTCCTGCGAGAGCAGGGCCATTTCGGCGTCGTTGTAAGCGTATTTGATGGTGCTGCCCTTCTGCACCTTGAACAGCGGGGGCTGTGCCACATAGACATGGCCCTGCTCGATGAGGGGGCGCATATAGCGGAAGAAGAAGGTGAGCATCAGGGTGCAGATGTGAGAACCGTCGACATCGGCATCGGCCATGATGAACACTTTGTCATACCGCAGCTTGGAAATATCGAACTCGTCGCCGATGCCGCAGCCCAGTGCCAGCACGACAGGCATCAGCTTGTCGTTGCCGTAGATGCGGTCGGCACGGGCCTTTTCGACGTTGAGCATCTTGCCCCACAGGGGGAGGATGGCCTGAATGGCCGAGTCACGGCCCATCTTGGCCGAGCCGCCTGCAGAATCACCCTCGACGATGAAGATCTCGGTGCGGGTGGGGTCTTTTTCGCGGCAGTCTGCCAGCTTGCCGGGCATCCGGCTGGTCTCTAGGGCGCTCTTGCGGCGCACCAGCTCACGGGCCTTCTTGGCAGCGGCGCGGGCGCGGGCGGCCTGGGTGGCCTTTTCGAAGATGGCCTTGGCCACGCCGGGGTTCTCCTCGAAGAACTCCATCAGCTTGGAGTAGACCATGTTGGAGACGAGGGTCCGAATTTCCGTATTGCCCAGCTTTGCCTTGGTCTGGCCCTCGAACTCGGCCTCCTGCAGCTTGACGGAGATCACGCAGATGAGGCCCTCACGGACGTCAGCGCCGGAAAGGTTCTCGTCCTTGTCCTTCAGCAGACCGTGGCTGCGGCCATAGTCGTTGAAGACGCGGGTCAGGCTGCTGCGGAAGCCCTCTTCGTGGGTGCCGCCGTCGGGGGTGTTGACGTTGTTGGCGAAGCTCAGCAGCAGCTCATTGTAGCTGGAATTATACTGCAAGGCGATCTCTGCCATGCCCCGGTCGGTCTGTCCCTTGAGGTAGATGACGTTGGGGTGGAGCACCTCGAGGTCGCGCTTCTCGCCCAGATAGGTGACGAAGCTCTTGATGCCGCCCTCGTAGCACATGACCTCGGTGCGGTAGGTGGGTTCGCCCTCCTTGCCGTCCTCGAGGACGGGGGTGTAGAGCTCGCGCTCGTCGGTCAGGGTGATCTTCACACCGGCGTTCAGGAAGCTCTCTTCCCGCAGGCGCTTTTCCAGCGTTTCGAAGTTGTAGACGGTGGTGTCCTTGAACATCTCCGGGTCGGGCTTGAAGGTGACGCGGGTGCCGGTGACACTGGGGTCCACGGTGCCGATGCACTTCAGCGGGCCGTCCGGGTCGCCGCGGCGGAAGGTCTGCTCGTACTCGTGGCCGTCGCGGCGCACGTTGACGGTGAGCCACTCGGAGCAGGCGTTGACCACCGAAGCGCCCACGCCGTGCAGGCCGCCGGCCACCTTGTAGCCGGAGTTCTCGCCGCCGAACTTGCCGCCGGCGTGGAGGATGGTATAGACGACGGTGACGGCAGGCAGACCGGTATCAGCCTGGATGTCCACGGGGATGCCGCGGCCATTGTCCGTGACCTGAATGATGTCGCCCTTCAGGATCTTGACCTCGATGTGGTCGCAGTAACCGGCCAGAGCCTCGTCGATGGCGTTGTCCACGATCTCGTACACCAGATGGTGCAGGCCCCGCTCGCCGGTGGAGCCGATATACATACCGGGGCGCTTGCGCACTGCCTCCAGGCCTTTCAGGACCTGGATCTCACTGGCGTTGTATTCATGGTCCGTCGCAGTTTCTGCGTTGGTACTGGTAATGATTTCCTCTGCCATTTCCTTTCTCCCTTTTGTTTTGTTTCGTTTTTTCGTTACTATTTGTAAAAGCGATCAATCGCTGGTTGGCTTATTCCAGTTTCATCTCCGTGCGCCGTTTGAGCGCAGCCGGCGACAGCTCCGAGAGATAGATCGTATCCACCGGGGAATCTGCCAGCACATAGCTCTGGGGCAGCTCATCGGACAGGCTCACCACCGCCCCGTTTTTCTGGGCATAGTTCAGAAACTCCCGCCCCCGGGGTGAGATGGTCGTCGTTTCCAGATTGAAGATGCCGATGATGTCCCGGTCGTTCAGGACATAATCGCGGCCAAGGTGTACATACATTGCATCACACTTTCGTCAGCACGCCGCCGTTCATCCGGTAGACCTCGCCGTCCGTTTTGAGGAAAGCAGTGTCATCGCAGCTGGTCACGAAGGTCTGCTTTTCCCGCATCCGGGTGAGCAGATACTGCTTGCGGCCATCGTCCAGCTCGCTGAGCACGTCGTCCAGCAGCATCACCGGGTGTTCGCCCGTGATGGAGGCAGCTGCGGCGGCTTCGGCCATTTTCAGGCTGAGCACGACGCTCCGCTGCTGTCCCTGACTCGCATACACTTTTGCAGGCTGACCATCCAGAAGAAGGTCCAGATCTTCCCGGTGAGGGCCGCAGAGACTCTGCCCGGCCCGCAGCTCTTCGGGCATTTTCTGCCGCAGAAGCTGGGCCAGACCGCCCGGCTCGAACTGGGCCGCATACCGCAGACTCAGTGTTTCCGCCCCGCGGGAAAGCTCCTCATAGTTGGCACAGGCCAGCGGGGAGAGGGCGGCGAGATAGGCTCTGCGCCGCTGCTGGATGGCCTCGCCCTGCTGGGCAAGCTCCACATTCAGCACCTCTAACAAGGCCCGCTTTTCGGCATAAGGCCGCTCAATGCCATTGGAAGAGCGGCGAAGCAGCGCGTTTTTCTGCTGCAAGGCCCGGACATAGCGGCGGTAGAGGGTCAGGTAGCCGGGGTAGAGCTGGCAGAGGGCAGCGTCCAGAAATTTCCGCCGCCCTTCCGGCGCACCCTTCACGAGACTCAGGTGTCCGGGGTCGAAAACCACCGCCGGGAAGCTGCCCGCAAGGCTTGCTGCCCTCTTGACTGCGCCCCCGTTCACCGAGACTGTCCGGCCCGGGCGGGGGGAATCCGGCGCGCCCACCGTCAGGCGGACGCGGTTCGGCTCTTCCTTTTCCTGCTCTTCCTGCTGTGCGCGGAGGGTGGACGCTTTGAGTACGGCGAAGGGTTCGCCCCGGCGCACCAGCTCTGCGTCCTTGCCGCCCCGGAAGCTCTTGCCGCCGGTGAGCAGCCAGATGGCTTCCAGGAGGTTCGTCTTGCCCTGGCCGTTGTTGCCGCAGATGACAGTCAGCTCCCGGCCCGGCGTCAGGCTGGCCGCGGCGATGTTCCGGTAATTTTCGACTTCGAGAGAGAGCAGCCGCATCAGCCGCCCATCCCGATCTCGATGGTCTGGCCGTCCAGCTCCACGGTATCGCCCGGGCGGCACTTCTTGCCGCGCATGGTGCAGACTTCGCCGTTGACCTTCACGGCCCCGCCCTGAACGAGCTCCTTGGCTTCGCCGCCGGTCTCGCACAGGCCCGCATATTTCAGCAGGGCGTCCAGCTTGATAAATTCGGTATGGATGAGGATCTTTTGCATTTTATTACGCCTCTCAGTCGTTTTTGAAGCGGACGGGCAGGACCAGATACAGGAAGTCATTGCCCTCCACCGGCAGCACTTTCACCGGGCTCAGCGGGCCGCTGATCTCCATCCGCACTTTCTCGGTGCGGGCATTGCGCAGCGCGTCCAACAGGTAGCGGTTGTTGAAGCCGATCTCCACCTCGTCGCCCTCGCACTCGGCGTTGAACTCATCGACGACGCGGCCCAGATTGGTCTGGCAGCGGACGACGACTTTACCCTCTGTAAAAGTGATGCGGAGGGGATTTTTTAAACGCTCTGTAATAATCAGAGAAGCGCGCTCGATGGTCTCGATGAACTCCTTAGTGTCGATGGTCACACGGGTGCGGCTGCCTGCCGGAATGACGTTGTGATAGTTGAGGAACTCGCCCTCGATGAGGCGGCTCATGATGGTGTAGCCGGCGGTCATGAACACGACGTAGCGGCGGTTGGCACAGATGTGGACCGGCTCTTCGTCGTCGTTGGGCAGCAGATGAGACACTTCGGTCATGGTCTTGCTGGGGACGATGATTCGGATGTCCTTGACGGCAGTGACGGGCCGTTCCACGATGGCCAGACGGTAGCCGTCCAGGGCAACGATGGTCATTTTATCCGGCTCTATCTCAAAAAGTTCACCGGTATGCGCAGGTTTTTTCTCATCCTGGCTGACAGCGTAGAGGGTGCGGTCGATCATATCGCGGAGCACGCCGGTCTTGACGGTCAGGGTCTCCTCGGCGCCGGTATTGGGCAGCTCGGGGAAATCGGTGGCCGACATGGACTGGATCTCGAACTGCGCCACACCGCTCTGGATGGTGGTCTTGCCATTATCGGCAGACTGGATGGTGATCTGGCCTGCCGGCATCCGGCTGATCATGCTGCTGAGCAGCTTGGCATTCAGCACGATCTCACCGGGTTCTTTGACATTGGCTTCGATGGTGGTCACGATGCCCATTTCGAGGTCGTAGCCGGTGAGGGTCAGCTGGAAGCCTTCTGCCTTCAGTAAAATGCCCTCCAGTACCGGGATGGTAGAGCGCAGAGTGACTGCTTTGGATACGCCGTCAATGGCTGCACTCAGAAGAGTTTTGTCGCAGATGATGTTCAAATCTTCTTCTCTCCTTTTTTGCGTCAGTTTTGCTGTCGTTCCTCATGGGATCCGATGCAAAAACCTGTTTTCTTTATTGAACTTGTTGTAGTAATCGTAGTAGGGGGTGGGGAAGATGTGGAAAACTCTGCAAACCCTTGCCGGGATGCGGGGATTTGGTTTTCCACGGAGATGTTGAGGAACTGTGAATGGAATGTTGAATCGGGAAGAGCGGTGATTCTTTCCACATCCGCTGTGAAAAACGGAAGTTGAATGTTGAAAACCATGTGGAAAGAGTGGAAAGTTTCGGCCTTTCACCACAATATCTGGGTCTATTTTCCCCTTTTTGTTCCTCTTTCTCCCCATATTTTGGGGTTTGACCCCTGAATGAGTATGACTTTTATACCGGCTCTGGTGCGTTAAGCCTTCACATTCTTGATGATGTCGCTCACCGTCTCCCGCAGGTGCTGGTCATTCTTCATGTCCCGCTCCATGGTCTTGAGGGAGTAGACGATGGTGGAATGGTCACGGCCCGAGAACTCCCGGCCGATCTCCTCCATGCTCATGCCGGTGACCTCGCGCAGGATGTAGATGGCCACGCGGCGGGCGGAGGCCACATTGGCGTTCCGCTTGGTGCCGCGGATGTCGGCAGGGGAGACGTTGAAGGTGCGGGATACCTCGCCCACGATCTTCTCGATGGTGACAGGCACGGGCTGGGTCTCGTTGAGGATGTCCTTGATGGCATTCTGTGCCACGCTGATGACCGGCTGGATGCCCTCGAGCATATAGTAGGCGTTGAGCTTTTTGACCGCGCCTTCCAGCTGGCGGATGTTATTTTTCAGATGGTTGGCGATGAACTCGGCCACATCCTCGGGCAGGTCGAGGTGGAGAAGCTCCGCCTTGCGCTTGACGATGGCCACACGGGTCTCGAAATCCGGCGGCTGGACGTCGGCGGTCAGACGCGATGACGATCTGCTTGTGGGCATCGTGGAGGGAGTTGAAGGTATGGAAGAATTCTTCCTGGGTGGACTCCTTGCCCGCGATGAACTGGATGTCGTCCACCAGCAGCAGGTCGGCCACGCGGTACTTCATCCGGAAGTCCTCGGTGCTGCCGGCGCGGATGGCCGCGATCAGCTCGTTGGTAAACTGCTCACAGGTGACATACATGATGACGAAGTCGGGGTGGGTGCGCTTGATCTCGGTCTGGATGGCCGTCAGCAGATGGGTCTTGCCGAGGCCCGAGCCGCCGTAGATGAACAACGGGTTGTAGGCACCGGAGGGGTTGGCCGCAACAGCCTGCGCCGCAGCAAACGCAAACTGGTTGGATGGGCCTTTGATGAAGTTCTCGAAGGTGAATTCATAGTTGCCCTGCGGGGAGGCGGGGTTCGCCTCGTACTGCTGGGCCAGCACCACTTCGTGGGGCGGCGTGCTGGGGACGACGAGGGTGATGTCCACGTCAAAGCCCAGCACTGTCTTGAAGGCCTCTTTGAGCAGGCCGAGATAACGGTCCGTTACGATCTTGCAGATGAAGTCGTTGCGCACCGAGAGGGTGATATGGCTGGAGTCCTCAAAGCTGATAGGCTCCAACCCGTCGATATAGAGATTATACGTCGGCTCCGCCATCTGCGCCTTGCAGTAGCTCTGGGCAGCCTCTAAAACGTCCTTGAAAGAATCCATAGTACATCCACTCCATTGAAGTTTTCAACAATGCTGCTGATACCAGGTTAGTATACCACAAAAATCCCCCTGCGTCTATATTATATAAGGTAATTTATAATACATAAAAAAGACATACCTGCGTCTGGGAAATGGCCTTGTGTCCAAGGCGGAGAAAAGCCACAAGATATTGTGGATAAAAAGTTTTCCACGGGAAATGGGTGAAAAAGTTGAAAGTTTCTCCACAGAGGTTTTTCAAAAAAGTTTGAAGGAAAGCGAAAAAAATGCTTGACAGAAGGCCATAGTGTGCGATATACTGTTGAATTGCAAGCCTGTCCCCATTTTGGGACCAGAATAGACCCCATACCGGGGACGAGTTTTTACGGAGGAAATACACCATGAAGAGAACTTTTCAGCCCAAGAAGCGTCAGCGCAAGGAAGTTCATGGCTTCCTGACCCGCATGAGCACCAAGAACGGCCGCAAGGTCATCAACGCACGCCGTGCTAAGGGCCGCAAGAGCCTGACCGTCTGATCCTGAGCAGTATGCATCAGGTCCGGCGCAGAATGGAATATGCGCAAAAAGGCCGCTGATATTGGATTGGCGGTCTTATTTTTTTACCCGGCATTCGGGAAAAAAGGTCGGAAAGCTGCGGTGAATAGTCGCATTGCCTAAAAAAACTGTCAAAGATTTGGCAGAGAAAACGCCCGGATGAGCTTTTCATGTCGGCGTTTTTTTGCTATACTGAACACTGAGCATTGCTTTTTTCCGGGCGGTGCTCCCACATCACCTGAAGGGAGGCGCACAGGATGCGCTATCGTCCCATCCGCCGCAACGGCGAGTTTGGCCGCGTGTATGCCCGCGGCAAGTCCTATGTCAACCAGGCGCTGGTGCTCTACGTGCTCAAAACACGGAGCAAGCGCACCCGGGTGGGCCTGACGGCCACCAAAAAGATCGGCCACGCCGTGCAGCGCAACCGCGCCCGCCGCGTCATGAAGGCCGCCATCGACGAGCATCTCGACTACAACATCGGCGGCTACGACCTCGTTTTCGTGGCCCGGGGCATGACCCCCCGGCTCAAGAGCTGGCAGCTCAGCGCCATCGTGGCGAAGCTCTTTGCCCAGGCCGGCCTGCCGGATAAGGCAAAACAGCCGGGCGCAAAGCCCCCAGCCACCCTGCCGCCGGTCCGGAAGCCCGAGGCGTGAGCATCTTTCAGAAAGCCCTCTGCGGGCTCATCCGGCTCTACCAGAAGTTCATCAGCCCGGGGCTGGGCCGGAACTGCCGCTTTTCGCCCTCCTGCAGCCAGTACGGCATCGAGGCCATCCGCACCCACGGCTGCGTCAAAGGGCTGCTGCTGACGGCATGGCGCATCGCCCGGTGCAATCCGCTGGGCCGCTGGGGCTACGACCCTGTGCCGGAAAAGGGCCGCTGGAAAAATCCGGCCCGGCATCTCTCGGCCTCGGCTCTGTTTTCCACCAGACACGAAAAATAAGTGGAAAACCTCTTCGCCGATGCTCTTTGGAAGAGCGCTGAAGCGGGGAAGACCTCTCCGTCACGCCTGCGGCGTGCCACCTCCCCTGGCGAGGGGAGGCTGAGAGGAAAAGCTATTATAATTGCTTCTTGTGACGTGCTGAACTGTGGGCGGCGTGTCCTACGATAAAAATAACCGTCCCGCACCACAGGCGGGGCAGAATGGACAGAGACATGAATATTTTGTACATCCTCGGTGTACCTCTCGGCTATGTGATGGAGTGGATTTACAACCTCATCCCGAACTACGGCTGGGACATCATCATCTTCACCATCGTCATCCGCCTGCTCAGCATCCCTCTGCAGCTCAACCAGCAGAAGAGCATGGCCAAGATGTCCGCTTTCCAGCCGATGATCGCCGACATCCAGAAAAAGTACAAGGACAAGCCCGAAAAACAGCAGGAAGAGCTGCTCAAGCTCCAGCAGGAGTACGGCTATAAGCCCACCGCCGGCTGTATGCCCATGCTAGTCAACTTCCTCGTCATGTTCGGCGTCATCGAGGTCGTGTACCGCCCGCTGCAGCGCATCTTCCACATCGGCGCCGAGGCCATCACCGCCGCAGGCGATGCCATGACCGCTCTGGGCATCAGCTTCACTCAGGTGACCCGCGACACCAATATCATCGCACAGGTGCTGGCCGGTGAGTCCACCGTCACCTCTGTGTTCACCGCAGACCAGCTGAACACCATCACCGAGTTCGGCCAGCACATGGACTTCTTCGGCATCGACCTGACCCGTGTGCCGCAGTACAGCCTGGCAGCAGACAACCTGCCCCTGCTGATCTTCCCCATCCTGGCTGTCGTCACCATGTTCATCTCCACCCACATCAGCATGAAGGCCTCCGGCCAGGAGATGCAGGGCAGCATGAAGCTGACCATGTATATGATGCCTCTGATGTACGTCTTCTTCTGCTTTACCGTTCCCTGCGCATTCTCTCTGTACTACGTCATTTCCAACATCGTGATGACCGTCCAGACCCAGGTCATGCGCAAGATCTATGACCCCGAGAAGATGAAGGAGCAGGTCAAGGCCGAGATCGCTTCCCGCAAGAAGGAAGAGAAGCGCGGCGTGAAGAGCACCACCATCAAGGTCCAGGACGAGAAGACCGGTGAGGTCGTGGAAAAGAACATCTCCGCCAGCGAGATGAACAAGCGCCGCCTCGAGTATGCCCGCCAGCAGGATGCTGAGCGCTACAAGGACGAGCGCACTGTCCCGCTGAGCGAGCTGCAGAACAAAAAGGAGGATTGACGGTTATGATCCGTACGCAGGAAGCGACCGGCAAAACGGTCGATGAAGCACGCACCAACGCCTGCGCTCTGCTGGGCGTGGAAAAGGACGACATCAACGTCAGCTACGAAGTGCTGGAAATGCCCCAGAAGACCGGTTTTCTGGGCCTGAAGCTCACCCCCGCCAAGGTCCGCGTCAGCGTCGAGCTGCCGGACGAGCCTGTGGCAGCTCCTGCTGCCCCCGTTGAGGAGCCCGCTCCCGTTGTGGAGGAGAAGGCTGCTCCTGTGGCTGAGCCTGTCGTCGAAGAGACTGCCCCTGAAGCTCCCGCTGCTGTGGAAGAGCCTGCCGCACCCGCTGAGGAAGCTGCCCCTGCCGAAGAGCAGGCTGCTCCCGCCGCCGAGGGCGAAGAGGTGGAAGTCCCCATCAACATCGAGGAGAACGCCAAGGTCAAGGCCGCTGTGGACTACCTGCAGGAAGTCATCGAGAAGATGGGCGTACAGGACGTCAAGTTCAGCGCTGTGCAGAAGGGTGAGGCTACCATCATCCGTCTGGACGGCGAGAAGATGGGCGCCCTCATCGGCCGCCGCGGCGAGACGATGGAGAGCCTGTCCTATCTGGCAAGCCTCGTGGCAAACCGCCTCGAGGGCGACTACATCAAGCTGGGTCTCGACGTGGCCGGCTACCGCGACAAGCGCGAGAGCGACCTGACCGCACTGGCACAGCGCATCGGTGCCAAGGTGCGCCGCACCGGCCGCAGCTTTGCCATGGAGCCCATGAACCCCTACGAGCGCCGCATCATCCACTCTGCCATCAGCAAGATGGAGG
>ENA-OPAQ01001358-OPAQ01001358.1-human-gut-metagenome-genome-assembly--contig:-NODE-1358-length-16779-cov-3.417783_pt1 | contig 16779 bp, 20 predicted proteins | sample MGYA00241058_ERZ501432 | MGnify/ENA primary metagenome ERZ501432 (study PRJEB25962, sample SAMEA2042570) | human gut metagenome | biome: human gut; feature: human-associated habitat; material: faeces... | reverse complement strand
TCTGTGCAGAGATTTTTTGAAAGACCAGATAAGGAAAAACAGTTTTTATATCAGTTGTTATTGAAAGAAGATAATTCTGAGGAGGCTATGATAAATTTCAGAGAATGTCTGAAAAGAGTTAATTCACAGGAAAGATATATGATGTTTCAAAAATCTGGATTTAATGTAATAACAAGAGACGAAAACCGCAGTATTGATGAGACATTTGCTTTGGTAGAAAGTATGTTTGGATTAAATAGATAAAGTCGATACAATGTCTGAGAATATTATCAGGACTGGATGAGATCAGCAGTTGGGCAATGATGGGAGAATTCATTCTTTATTACCGTGGAAAGGTTTTTGGCGGAATATATGATGACAGACTTTTGGTAAAGCCGGTTCCGGTGGCGGTGAAAATGATGCCGGATGCTGAGATGGAACCGCCGTATGATGGTGCGAAAAAAATGATTCTGGTTGATGATGTGGATAATCGGCAGTTTCTGTGTGAATTGGTTGAGAGTATGTGGGAAGAATTGCCGAAGAAAGAGAAAAAGTGCAAGTAAGACTTGATAAAATCGAACGAATATTCTATATTAACAGCGGAGATTTAAATCAGTATTATGTCCTGTTAACACGGGGGATTGATGGAATTCGCCTTGGTTTTTGGGACGGAAACGATTCTTTTAGAAAGTATATGGAAGATACTTTGGATATAGGAGCATGAATAGTATGAGAATTTTATTAGGCACAACAAATCCTTCAAAAGTGAAACGATTTTCGGATCTGTTAAAAGGATATGATGTAGAGTTTGTTACTCTAAAGGATCTTGCGATTACAGATGAACCTGAAGAAAATGGAATAACACCGGAAGAAAATGCGATCGCAAAAGCAAAGTTTTATGGACAGTATTTTGAGGTTGTGATCTGCAATGATTCAGGACTCTATTTTGAAGAGCTGGCATTGGATGATGTGCGCCAGCCGGGATTAAATGTCAGAACTCCAATGCAGATGGACAGATTGTCAGATGAAGAGATGATCGATAAAGCCTCGTCAAAAAGATTTGAAGGATGGCCGCTTGATTCGCTGTCAATGAATAAAGAAACCGGCAAGTATTTTGTTGATGGAAGTATGGAAGAGAGTAAAGAAAATATCATTAAAGATGAATATGAAAAAGAGATTGTAGATTTTTTGACGAAGTCTTTGCATATTGCATGAAGTTGACAAGTCCATCCATTCATGTATATAATACAAAAGATGTAAATATCAGAGGAAAACAAATATACTAGGAAAGGAGAGCAGACTATGCGCTGGAAAACAACGAATCTTCACCTGCAAAAAGGCAACAAATTAGCTGTTTACAGGGATAGTGCGCTCTTTTTCAGGTAAGCAGTTTCTAAAATCAAGAATGTAAATATGAAAAAAACACTATCTCCTGTTCAAAAATATTGAAAAGATATTATTTTGAAAAGGAGATTTTTTTATGTGTAATTTTAATATAAAAAGACAGATCAATAAATTGTATACACTTACTACGGTAAGCTATTTTCGGATTGCGGGAGCATCGTGGGTGGCGCTTCTTGCACTCAGAGGATTTTCACTGTTACAGATTGGAATACTGGAGAGTATTTTCCATATCGCAAGCAGTTGTTTTGAGATCCCGTCAGGTGTTGTGGCAGATGTTTTTGGAAGGAAAAGGACGCTGGCTCTTTCGAAGCTGGTCAGTGTGCTGTCTTGTCTGGCTATGATTTTATCTGACAATTTTGGAACGGTGGCATTTGCGATTGCATTCAGTGCGCTCAGTTACAATCTGGAATCGGGAACCATAGAAGCTTTGGCGTATGACAGTTTAAAGTCGGTAAGGCAGGAGAAAAAATATAACCGATATGCTTCCACGGAAATGATGTTATATCGGATCACAAGTTCTACAGCAACACTTTGTGCAGGGGTTGCATTGTGGCTTGGATATAAAAAAGCATATGCGATTGATATTTTCTTTGGGATGATCGCACTTGGAATCGTATGCAGTTTAAGAGAAATATCGGGATTTACAGGTGCTGATGGTGAACCGACCAATCCACAGACAGATGATCATAAACAAAAGCAGATGAGTGAAGAAAAGCAGGAACGGATGAATGAAGAGGAAACTGATCAGAAAAACATTCAGAACATCCGCATTTCAGAGAGATTTCAAAACGTTGTCACAGAGAGCTGGCATTTCATGAAAAACAATCGAAAAGCCAGAAGTGTTATGATCGTAAATGCATTGATCGGTGCAGTGTCAACACTTGTCCTGTTTTTCCTGCAGGCAAAGCTGCCACTGGCGGGATTGAACGAGGCACTGCTTGGCCCGGCTCTTTTTGTCATGGGACTAGGAGCCGCACTCGGCGCAAAAGTAGTGGGATATTTTCCAAATTGGAAATACAAAAAGTATATTATTTTAAGTGGAATCGGTGTGTTGTTTGCGTTTACAATGACGTTTTCGGGAAATCCCTATCTGATGATTCTTGGTGGATTTGTTGGTTCTTTTGCAGATGATTTTCTGGAAGTACGCACGGATATCCTGTTGAATGATATGATTCCGTCAGAGCAGAGAGCTACGCTTATTTCGGTAAATTCTTTTACATTTTCGTTGGTGATGATCGTGATGTCCACGTTGATGGGAAGTATTATGTAGGATATTATGATTCAGACATTAGCGGAAGTGTTAGAGCGCATAAAGGAATTAGAGACAGAGAATGAGGGGGTAATCAGCCGGAGGACGGCATACCGGTATAAGGTTTATTATGACGAGTTGAAAAAAGTCGGGGAGCGGGAGAATGGGAGAGAATAGAAAGGAACACAACTTATGCAGTTAACAAAACCGACATTTTTGATGCAGGAAGAACACTGATGAATTACAAGGAAATCAACATTCGAAAAGGAATAGAGGCATATTTTCCGTACATCATCAGTAATCCGCATAACTATTCCATAGAAGAGATAGAAAAACAGGACGATGAAATATTTGGAATATTTGATTTATGTCGTGAAAACCGGTTTGAAATACCCGTGAAGAATAAATTAAGGTTATTATTCGATCTGTTGGAAATCCAACTTTCCATATCTTTAGATGAAGTAGCAAAGATAGAATGGGAAGAGGATCCTGTTATAGAGACAGTGAACCACGCAGCAGATTTGCTGCACTGGCTGAACGGGGCAAAGATAAGAACCGCAGTCATTTCCAACTGTGATTACAGTGGAAACCTGTTGCAGGAAAAATTGAACAAAATATTTCCGGAAAATCAGTTTGAATTTGTGATTGCATCGAGTGATTACGGAGTGATGAAACCAAACAGATATATTTTTCAGGCAGGAATCGTAAAGAGCGGTCTGGAAGCAAAGGACATCTGGTATGTCGGGGATAAAGTGGAGCTGGGAGAAAAATGACGGAAAAATAACCGGAAAACACAGTAGTTACACAAACGATGATTGAATCAATATGGAAATTTAATATTAGGGTATGTTATACTAAAAGAAAGCAAGTAAAAATGGGGGATTTCAAATGAGTGCACAGACAGATTGTGAGATGCTTTCTATTGAAGTGATGGAAGCAGGTATCGTTTCATACAGAAAAGGCATTGCAATATGTGCAATTAGTTAGGAGGGTTTCTTATGCCAGAAAAGATATATAGTTTTAATGGAAAAGATATTACTATGAATGTATGTATACAGATTAGAGCTGTGGTAAAATTGCTACAGGAACGTTTTCATATTGCTTTTGAAGAGGCCGTAGTGCTTTTTTATAAATCGGAGACATATAAGACATTGCAGGAGACAGAAAACGGTTTATGGGCTGAGTCAGCGGAATATATAGCTGACAGATATTACGAAGAGCAGGGAAAATAACACTTTTCTTACAAACAACAAGGAACAATGTCAATCTTAGAAGCCCGGAAAAGCATTGCTATATTAAAGAATGAAGAGAGGACGACCTCTCTTCATTTTTTAATATAGCATTTATGTTTTTATAATACAAGACTGCAAATTAAGCAGCATTACTTCTATAATGTACGTTATCAATATGGAAAAGAGGAATGGAAATGATAAAAGGGTATTCGCACAAGCCTATGGGAACTGTTGCATTAGGAACTCACTTGGGTAATTTTTCAAAAGAAGATTCTTTGAAATATGTAGAAGCAATAAAGTATGCAGTTCAAAATGGGATATACTCTATTGATGGCGCTATAAATTATAGAGGAATGTGTTCAGAACGAGATGAAGGAGTTGCATTAGCTGAATTAATGAATTCTGGCATTATTACCAGAGAAGAGGTATTTATATCATCTAAGGCAGGATTATTATATGGAGATATTTCAGCAAAGCTTCCACCAATGAAATACTTGTCGGAAAAACTGGAAAATAAAGGAATATCAATAGAAGATTTTTCAGAATATGAAGGTTTATTCCAGACTCTCAATCCTGCTTTTTATGAAATAGCTCTTAATAAGTCATTGGAAAATTTAGGTCTTGAAATGATAGATGTTTATTACATTCATATTCCCGAGATAACAAAATTAAAGTTAACGGAAGACGAATTCTATGAGAAAATGGAAATGCTTATAAGATGGTATGAGACAAAGTGTTTTGAAGGAAAGATTAGATATTATGGCATAGCATTTGAATTTATGGTAGAAGAACCTTTCGAAAATAAGTGGCATATTGAGATTGAAAGAATAAAGAATATAGCAAGAAAAGTGTCCGGAGAAAAGAATCATTTTAAATATATTTTGTTTGAATATAATATCATGTGTGATTGGGCTGACACAGTGAAATCCCAGATGATAGATGGTGTGAAGATGACGATGATAGAAGCTTGTAAGGCATTGGAATTAGAGACGGTTGCAAGCATGCCATTTGCTATGGGAGACGGATTTAAGAAATATGCACTTAGTGACATGTTGGATTTTGTGTTGAAAAAGATGAATCACGTTATTGTTGGAAGCAAGAATCCGAAACATATCGAGGAGATACTGAGGTGTTGGAGAGGCAACCTTAGTGAATGCTCTGGTAGACAAAGGTTTAGTGGTACGGATCTGGTCGAGATTGCAAAGCGCAACAATGTCAGCAAGCGTACCATTTACAGATACAAAGCGTATTATGAGGAAATGAAGGAAGCAGAAAGCGAAAAATAGAACAGCTTACAGAAACATGTGACAGAATATCAGGAGGCGGGAGAAAATTTTATGGCGTCCAGCATGGTTCATCTTGCAATCATACAATGCATAATAGTTAAAACAGAATTTAATAATTTGGACAGACTGCGTCTGGGTGTGATCCTTCCAGACGGGGCTGTCAGTGGAAACAGTCATCTTAAGAAAATGATCTGTGAACAGACAAGAGTGACCTATGACCTTGAATTTTACAGGGAAAAATACGGGGAACAAATGAAGACAGATGAACTGTATCTAGGATATTATCTTCATCTGATTCAGGACATATTTTATAGAAGATATGTATATTCTGAGCATCACTTTAACTCATCCATTCCAGAGAATGTTGAAAGGCTGCATCAGGATTATGAAAATACAAATTGGTTTGTAGCGAAGCAGTATGGATTGGATAAGAATATGCTCCGGACGCAGACACTGGCAGGTGAGCCGATTATGGAATTAGCAGATTTTCGTGAGCAGGAACTGGTAAGGGAAGTACGTGAACAATTTCACCCAATGGAAGAAAAAAGCAGCTTTTTTCTGACCAGAGAGATGATCCGGGAATTTATCGACAGGGCGACGGAAATCTGTCTGCATGAACTGAATCAGCTTGCGCAGGGAAAAGCCGGACTTGACAGTTTTGAGTGGAGCTGGATAAAACAAGGATAGAAATAAAGATTTAAGAATACTGACTGGAGGCACAGATGACCAAAGTAGACGAGTTACTGATCGAGGGAAAGGTGAAGGAAGCCATTGAAATAATGTGCGACCTTCCGGAATATGAGAAAGAACGAGAACAATATATTGACTTATTTGAAAACGAGCATTATAGGCAATATGAAGTGGATGGAATACTGAATGAGATACTGCTTGCATATCAGCAATATTTCAGAGACGTGTTTTATTGCAATAGTGATGAAGAAATTGCCGCAGACAAACTGATAAGAAAGCTGTGCCAGACTTTTTCTATATCGAAAAAAGAGAAAGACGCACTGGAAGATAGATTGCAGGAACTTTTTGAACAGAAAGGCTACCATGCACTTTTCGGAAAAACGCAAGGGTATTTTGGACCATACATCTGGAAAGATACGGTTCCGACGTCTTATCAGATAGAATTGCCGGAAGGCGTAGAGCAGTATACGGTAAATATTTTAAAAGGTTTTGTATTTCGGAGCTGGATGGATTATCTGACCTTTGGAAAATACGGAACTGGCGGCTGGGCATCTGAGGACGGAACGATTCAATGCATCGAGAGTGCCTATGATTTTGAGAGTGAGAAATTTACCGTTTCACTTTTAAAGCATGAAGCACAGCACGCAAAAGACCTGAAGGAATATCCAGACATTACTCCGGCGGAACTGGAATACAGGGCAAAATTAGTGGAACTGTATTATTCAAGTGACTGGGAATTATTAGGAAAATTTCTGAAAACGGCAGATGCAGACAAAGTGAATGACAGTCATGCAATGGCTTCCATGCGTATTAAAGAAGAATTTTCTGATGGAACATATGAGGATTTGGAAAAAATCAAAGAGAGAGCGCTTGAACTATTTAAAATCAATACGAGGGAACTAAGACATGGCAGCAAATAAAGTATTTATTGTGGAGGATGATGCTGTCATTGCCAGGGCAGTGGCGGCACATCTTACAACATGGCAGATGCAGGTACAGTGTGCCGGCAATTTTGAAAAAATAACAGAAGAAGTGGAAGATTTTCAACCGGACATTATTATCATGGATATCAAACTTCCGTATTATAATGGATTTTACTGGTGTGCGGAAATCCGTAAAACGTCCAAAGTACCGATCGTTTTCTTATCTTCTGCGGACGATAACATGAATATTGTGATGGCAATGAACATGGGCGGCGACGATTTTATCGCAAAACCATTTGACTTACAGGTGCTGACCGCAAAATTACAGGCTGTACTTCGAAGAAGCTATGGAAGCAAACTCACAAGCCACTCGATCGAATGTGGAGAAGTTGTACTGAATCTGAATGATACTTCTGTGGCAGTCCGTGGAGAGAAGATCGACCTCACAAAAAATGAATTTCTGATCTTAAAGACATTAATGGAAAAACAGGGAAAAGTGGTAAGCCGCGAAGAGATTATGGAACGCCTCTGGGGCAATGATGAATTTGTGGATGACAACACGCTGACGGTCAACATCACAAGAATACGAAAAAAATTAGAAGCCGCAGGAGTGAATGATTTTATCACAACAAAGAGGGGACTTGGATATCTTGTTGGAGCATAATGTTGAAATTTTCGTCGTAGGCAGCAAGAAAATCATAGAGAGTTTGTTTTCTTTTAGCGAAAATACAGGAGTTAGATAATGAGCAAAAACATGCAGATGCAAAAAGAAACAGGAAAAATTTTACATAGAAAATTTTTGTCAGAAAATATAGGCTTATTATTGATGGCTCCTGTTTTCCTGCTCCTGATGTTTATAGTATCCAATTTATATCAGCTTCCGGCAGAATATGCCTTTTATTTAACAAGTATATTTCTGATACTCTGGGTGACCACTTTGTGTATGCAGTACCGGGGATTCCGGAAGAGAACAGAGCAATATGAAAAAGAAAGCAAAGAAAAGCAGGAAAGCAATTCAAAAGAGAGCAGACAATGGGAAGAATTACAGGAAAAGCAGGACTTTTTTGCATTGTGGGCACATCAGATCAAGACACCGATCGCGGCTTTGAATCTTCTTTTGCAGGGAGAAAAGCAGGATGCGGCAGTATGCCGACAGGAATTATTTAAAATAGAGAATTACGTGGAGATGGCATTGAATTATCTCCGCTTTGAAGAAATAAGCAATGATCTTGTGCTTGAGCGAAATTCACTGGAACAATTAGTTCGGCAGGTAGTAAAAAAATATGCAGCAATTTTTATCTACAATCATATTTCCATTCAGCTGGAACATTTGGATTATACAGTGCTCACGGATGAGAAATGGTTTTGTTTTGTGCTGGAACAGATTTTGTCGAATGCGTTAAAATACACAAAGCAGGGAAGTGTGAAAATTTCGGCAGAGGAGACAGAAAATGGTTTGCAGATATTTGTGAAGGACACCGGTATCGGCATTAAGAGGGAAGATCTGCCGAGAATTTTTGAAAAAGGTTTTACCGGATATAATGGCAGGATGGATAAGAAGGCGAGCGGTCTTGGACTTTATCTGTGCAAAGGCGTGTGTGAGAAGCTGGGACATGGGATTTCTGTGGCTTCGAAAGAGGGAGAGGGAACGACTGTGATGATTACTCTTCAGTGCGAAAAAGTGCAGCAGGGAGATCTTGTGAATATGTAGATCTTGAAAAGAGTAACATACTTTTCTTACAAAAATGTAAGATTATGACAAGGAAATGTAAGCCAAAGAAAGGGCACTACATTTCCTTTTTTGCTATGATAGTCTTACAAACAAGGAGGAAAATATATGTCAATCTTAGAAGTCAATCATATCAAAAAAGTATACAAAACACGTATGGGCGGGGACGAAGTCACCGCATTAAGAGATGTGCATTTCAGTGTGGAGCCGGGAGAATTTGTGGCGATCATGGGAGAATCCGGAAGTGGTAAGACAACGCTTCTGAATATCCTTGCAAGCCTTGATACACCGACCGCTGGAAAAGTGTTAGTGGATGGAAAAGATTTCACCACATTAAAGGACAATGAGCGTGCGATTTTCAGAAGAAGCAATCTCGGATTCATCTTTCAGGATTTTAATCTCTTGGATAATTTTTCTATCGAAGATAATATCAAGCTTCCGCTGGTGCTGGCAGGAGAAGATTATAAGAAAATGGATGCAAAAGTGGAAAAGGCTGCCGGGCAGCTTGGAATTGTGGAGCTTTTGAAGAAATATCCTTATGAGGTGTCCGGTGGGCAGAAACAGAGAACTGCGATCGCAAGGGCTTTGATCACAAATCCAAGGATCCTTCTGGCAGATGAACCGACCGGGGCACTGGATTCCAAGGCAGCGACCAACCTGTTAAAGCAGCTCCGTGAGATTAACCAGACAGGTCAGACAATTCTTATGGTAACACACAGCAATGTGGCGGCAAGCTATGCCGACCGTGTCATGTTCATTAAGGATGGTGAAGTATTCCATCAGATTTACCGCGGTGATATGACAAGAAGTGCGATGTTAGATAAGATCTGTGACGCAGTGACCGTTCTGATGAGAGGAGGAGAGGACAGTGAATCATAAGCTTCTTACAAAATTTGTGTTCAGTGGAATGCAGAAAAATAAAAAGACACTGATCCCATATCTGCTTGCAGGAACGACGACTGTCATGATTTATTATATTTTGCAGTCACTTGCACATTGTCCATACATTTATAAAGATGGAGTGGAAGCGTTTTATGGTGCACAGATTATCTCGATTTTACTGGAAATCAGCGGTCAGATCGTAGCAGTCTTTGCGGCAGTTTTTCTTTTTTATACAAATCAGTTTATGATAAGGGCGAGAAAAAAGGAGATGGGGCTTTATGGAGTTCTTGGAATGTCCAAAAAGAATATTACCTATATTTTAGCTGCGGAGAGCCTGATTCATGCTTTGACCAGCATTATTACAGGAATTATGATGGGAACTTTTCTGAACAAATTGATGCTTCTCATTCTCTATAAGATTATCAATCAGCCACCTGTAAACGGACTGTTTTTCTCAGTGGAAGCACTGAAAAGTACATTGGTTTTATTTGTTATCCTTTTTGCAGTCAGTCTGATTTATAATGTGGCTTCCATCCGGGTTGGAAAACCGATCGCACTGCTGCAGAGTGACAGAACAGGGGAAAAAGAACCGAAAGTGAAAGTTCCTATATTTATTCTTGGAATTATAACACTGACTGCGGGATATAAGCTGGCACTGTCTGCTAAGTCAATCGGGGGTGCGGTCAACATATTATTTGTCAGCATTCTGCTTGTTGTGATCGCAACCTATTGTCTTTTTACAGCCGGAAGTATTTTTATCCTGAAGTGCATGAAAAAGAATCCGAAGTTTTACTATAAAACAAAGAATTTTATCAGTGTATCGAATCTGATGTTCCGGATGAAACATAATGCAGCAGGACTGGCGTCCATCTGTGTACTTTCTACAGGTGTGATCCTGCTGCTGACCTGTGGCTTTTCACTGATGATGCTCATCGGAAAAAATATAGATGACAGATATCCGACAGATATTAAAGTGGCAGAAACTGTGTCAGAGGCAGGAAAAGGCATGGATGATTTCGTTACTATGAATAAAGCGTTGCAGCAGGATGGGATTGTGACTACCGACCAGATTTATAGACAGTACCGGAATATCATGGTCACGGAAAAAGATGGAAAACAAAAGATTGCAGACCCGGATACATTCGACAGTGACATAGCCTCCGATATCGTTACGTATCTGTTGTCTGCTGCTGATTATAACGAATATGCCGATATGAATCTGACACTTAAGGATGACGAAATACTCATCTACAGTTCAGGAAAAGAATGGAAAAAAGGTGATAACCTGAATTTTATGGGAAAAGAGTATACAGTAGCAGGAGAGGCAGAGTATTCTGCAATCCGCTATATCATTGATTCGACCATGTCAATTTTCGAACGTGAAATTCTTGTCTTTCCGGATGATGAGCAGATCTGTGCTCTGATGGCGGAAGCCGGACAGAGAGTGAATCCGGATGAGTATGAAGTTTTCATCGGATACCAGTTAGAAAAAGCTCTGACAGAAGAACAGATGGAAACGGTCAGAGCTTTGATGGAACTGGGGGGATTAAACCGTGAAGCAATTCGTTTTAAATCAGAGGAGATGAACGCTTTTTATAGTATCTATGGTGGAATCTTTTTTGTAGGAATGTTTCTGGCAGCACTCTTTCTCATGGCAACGGTTATGATCATTTACTACAAACAGATGTCGGAAGGGTACGAAGACCAGAAGCGATTCCAGATCCTTTCCAATGTCGGTCTGACTGAAAAAGAAGCAAAAGAATCCATCCGGACGCAGGTTATGTTATTATTTTACCTTCCGGTCGCAGCAGCGATTATGCATATGATCGTGGCAAGCAGCGTGGTTAGACTGTTTTTACGGATGATACTGATCGTGGATGCCTTTACCTTTGACATGGCGATCGCAATCGTGAGCATGATCTTCCTTGTGATCTATACGATTGTATACAAGATCACTTCGAGAGAATACTACAAGATCGTGAATAGGAAAGATTAAATTTGCCCTATTGACAGCACAATGCAAGTGTGATACATTAGGTCACAAAGTTAATACACTAAACCATTGAAGCGGAGATAACGGCAATAATGCCTTTACAGAGAGCCTGTGATGCTGTGAATCAAGGTGGCACCGCGGATAAGAATTTCTATTCGTCCTTGACAGAGAGTATATTTCTGTCAGGGACGTTTTTTATGCAATGGAAACATAGTTTAGTTCCTGTTGCATAAAAAAATGCAATATTTCTTTGGAGGTTCAGCGAATGAAAATTATGCCAGCTTTAGCGGAAGTAAAAAAGATTGCGTCAGAAGCAAAATACAACGTGCTCCCGGTGAGCCTTGAAATGCTTTCTGACTTTATTACCCCGATTGAAACTATGAGGATACTGAAAAATGTATCGACACATTGCTATATGTTAGAATCCGCCCAGGCAAACGAGACATGGGGACGATATACGTTTCTTGGTTTTGATCCGAAGTTGGAAATCACCTGTATCAATGGCGAAATGAAAATCGGAAATCTGTGGTGCTAGAATATTCATCAGAGTGAAGGTAATTATGTCTGGAATAATACTACAAAGTAATGATATAATAAGGACTGCGGAGCGAAGCAAGTGTAGATAATGATCATGAATCAAAGATTCATGATATAATGAGCGAAAGAGAGGAAAATACAAATTTATTTGTATTTGACGAACGGCGAAATTATTGAGTGATGAAATCACGATATAATAAAGGCAGAAAAAAGTGGGAGGCGTCAGATGAAAAAGAACATCCTATTCGGACTTATAATATTATCATTTGTTCTTGCAGGCTGTAAACAGGATGTAAAAGAAGAAAAAGAAGCATCAACAGAAGTAACAAAAGAACTGTCCGGCGGGCAGGAAGAAGTTACAGAGACACCGGAACATACAGAGATACCGGGACAGAATACACAAAGTTTTAAGGGAAGAGTGATTGAGAATCAGACATTTGAAATTCAGCTGAATGACTGGGGAATGGTAACATTTACATCAGTTGCACCTGAAGAGAATTCGAATGATCCAGAATTCTTATTAGTGAAGAATGATAAAGTTATATATGAGTTTCCAGAAATAAAGGCAGACGCTTCGGATTCATTTAAACAGATCAGTGGTGTAAAGTTTTCAGATGTGAATATGGATGGGAAAAAGGATGTTTTGCTGCTACTCCAATACTGTAATGACGGAGATTCGTGGAATATGCCGGTTATATTTTTACAGGAAAATCCGGACAATATGATGTATCTGGATTATCCAAATCTGGAAAGCTACAAAGTCGAAGCGAAAACAGAAAATGGCACTCCTTTTTATAGGGATACTTTTTTTGAAGAATTTCTCGGTAAGCAGCATCTGACAGAAAAGCTTTCTGATATGGAAGGCGTATGGACAGATTATGTAGAGTATTTGGACAGCATATCAGGTGCCACTATGGACATCCAAAAGCAGATTGAGGTATTTGCACAAAACAGGGACAAGTGGGCAACTGACATTGATTTTGCCGATGAACAATATAAATTCACGCTGGCTGATCTGGATATGGACGGACAAGTGGAACTTTTGGTTTCACATTCTGGCGGCACAGGATTTTTTTCTTATACAAGTTTTTACAATGTAGATAAGGATGGAAAACTAAAAGAACTGAATACGACTTTTTCAGAATATGAATCCCAGCCGGATCTTATGGATCAGGTATCGGATGAAAGTGATGTGATGGTATATTCTAATATCATAAATGGAAAAGGATATTATAATTATATCGTATACGATCTCATGAAGGAGTCACCGAGCAGTTATGTATACCGTGTCAGTTCGCTTGCAATCGTTGATGATGTTGTAACAGAAACAAAACTCGCCATTGAATATGAAACATATGAAGGTCCGGATTACGAAGCAACGATAAGCTATGAGGATTACAATGGGACAGAGCTGACAGAGGATGAGTATCGCACTTATGCGGCGCGCTATTATGAAGCACAGCAAGCTTCCGAACATCGGGCACATTTCAAATGGATAGATGTCAGTGATATTGTGGATGTCAGCGATTCAGAGGCAGCTCAAATACTTATGGAATCTTATGACGCATATAGCTTCCATTGACAATCAAAAAATACAAGCTGCAGTGATGAAGAAATTGCAAGACTTTGCGATATTGCAATTTGCACCTTTGTTACAATCACTTCTTGAAGTGCAGCACGAAATATAATAGAATTACAATATACTGTTTTTCAATGACACGATGGAGCTTTGAGGAGGGAAAAAAATGGATATGAATATCGTATGTCTGGATCTGGAGGGTGTTCTTGTGCCTGAGATCTGGGTTGCATTTGCGGAAGAGACAGGAATCCCGGAGTTAAAGAAAACGACAAGGGATGAGCCGGATTATGATAAACTGATGAAATGGAGACTTGGAATCTTAAAAGAGCATGGTCTTGGACTGAAAGAAATTCAGGAAACGATCGCAAAGATCGATCCGATGCCAGGGGCAAAAGAGTTCTTAGATGAACTGCGCAGCATGACACAGGTGATCATCATCAGTGATACATTTACACAGTTTGCAGCACCACTTATGAAAAAGCTGGGATTGCCGACTATTTTCTGCAATTCACTGGAAGTGGCAGAGAACGGCGAGATTACAGGTTACAGGATGAGAGTAGAAAATTCCAAGTATTCAACAGTAAAAGCACTCCAGTCGATTGGATTCGAGACGATCGCAAGCGGAGACAGCCATAATGATCTTGGAATGATCAAGGCAAGTAAAGCCGGATTCTTATTTAAGAGCACCGAACAGATCAAAAAGGATAATCCGGAGCTGCCAGCCTATGAGACTTATGATGAATTAATGGAAGCGATTAAGAAGGCGTTATAAAAGCTACAAAAAATACCGGGATGCTTCAAATAGAAGCAGCCCGGTATTTTTTTGTAGCAGAGATATTATTTTCGTATCGCCTTCACCAGCCCATACAATGTAATCAACATCGTCACAAACTCCGCAGCAGGAAAAGCGAGCCATACGCCATTTAATCCAAGCAGTTCAGACAGCACGAATGCAAAAATGATGATCGCAACAAATCCGCGTGAGATGGACGCAAAAAATGCATATTTTGCAGATTCTATCGAGCTTAAAATGGCAGTTCCGACAATGTTCATTCCGGCAAAGAGAAATCCAATGAAATATAACCTTAAACCGTTTTCTGCGTAGGAGGCAAGCACCTGATTTCCCTCTCCGTTAAATATAGCGGTAATCGCAGGGGCGTAAAGGTAAATGCAGACAACCAGAAGGATAGCAACGCCGATGGTGGTCGTGACTGCCATTTTCAGATAGGTGGTTACATTCTTGTGATTTCCCTTGCTGTAAGATTCACTGATGAGTGGCTGCGAGCCTTGCGCAATGCCGTTAAATAGGGCGACTGCGACCAGTGAGGTGTTGGCGACGACGCCGTAGGCGGCAACTCCGGTGTTTCCCGCAAGACCGAGGATCAGCATATTAAAGACGACCGTGATAACCCCGGAAGAAATCTCACCGACGAAAGAGGAAACGCCGACCTGACAGCAGTAGAGCAGTCTGCGGAAGGAAGGCAGGACCGGTTTCAGGCGGATCGTACTCTTTTTTGATTGAAAATGGATACAGCAGATCGCAATGCCGATGATCGGGGAGAAGGCGGTTGCAAGTGCAGCACCTTCCATGGAAAGCCCCAGTGGAAACATCAGGATATAGTCAAACACGATGTTGAACAGACTGCTGAATAAAGTTGCGGACATCGCAATGGAAGGATTTCCATCATTTCGCACAAAAGCATTACAAATATAGTTCCACATAAAAAAGGGAGCAAAGCACATAAAAATTCTTGTATAATTTTTCCCGGTGGCAACGATTTGGGCATCACCGCCTAACAGTGCGATCAATTTATCAGGAAGAAACAGACCGACAAAAATAAAAAACAGACTGATGATAAATGCCCACACAAGCGCATGGAAAAAATATCCATCCGCATCCGGGCTTTTTTTATTGCGTTCCACAACAAAGCGGATCGCAGAACCAACGCCCATCATCGCACCGATCGCAAAAATAATATTATAAATTGGCAGAACCAGATTTAAGGCAGTGATACCGTCGGCACCCACCGCTACAGAAATAAAGTAGGTGTCTGCAAGAATATAAACAGACATACCTACCATACCAAGCATATTTTGAGAGACGTATTTAATGAACTTCTTTAACATGATAGAACTCCAAATATGTGTAATAAAGAAACCGGATGCAATGTGACATCCGGTTTCTTTTAAGCTAAAAAACAAATTAATGGATATTAACAGATCATTAAGCCTGAGGACCAGCAGCAACTAATGCTTTACCAGCTTCGTTTCCTTCGTATTTTGCGAAGTTTTTAACGAATCTTGCAGCTAAGTCTTTTGCTTTTACTTCCCATTCAGAAGCATCAGCGTAAGTGTCACGAGGATCAAGGATCGCTGGATCAACGCCTGGAAGCTCTGTAGGAACTTCAAAGTTGAAGTATGGGATTGTCTTTGTAGGAGCTGTCTTGATGTCTCCGTTTAAGATAGCATCGATGATACCACGTGTATCTTTGATGGAGATACGTTTTCCAGTTCCGTTCCATCCTGTATTTACGAGGTAAGCTTTTGCTCCGCTCTTTTCCATTTTCTTAACAAGTTCTTCTGCATATTTTGTTGGATGAAGCTCTAAGAAAGCCTGTCCGAAGCATGCAGAGAATGTAGGTGTTGGCTCTGTAATACCACGCTCTGTACCAGCAAGTTTTGCTGTGAATCCAGATAAGAAGTAGTACTGTGTCTGTTCTGGTGTAAGAACAGATACTGGAGGAAGTACGCCGAATGCATCTGCAGATAAGAAGATTACATTCTTAGCAGCTGGTGCAGAAGAGATTGGACGTACAATATTCTGAATATGGTTGATCGGGTAAGACACACGTGTGTTCTCTGTTACGCTCTTATCAGCGAAATCAATCTTACCATTCTCATCTAATGTAACGTTCTCTAAGAGTGCGTCACGTCTGATTGCATTGTAGATATCTGGTTCGGAATCTTTATCAAGGTTGATAACTTTTGCGTAGCATCCACCCTCGAAGTTGAATACACCGTTGTCATCCCAGCCGTGCTCGTCATCACCGATCAGGAGACGTTTTGGATCTGTGGAAAGTGTAGTTTTACCTGTTCCGGAAAGTCCGAAGAAGATAGCTGTGTTCTCACCATTTAAGTCTGTGTTAGCTGAGCAGTGCATAGAAGCCATACCTTTTAATGGTAAGAAGTAGTTCATCATAGAGAACATACCTTTCTTCATCTCTCCGCCGTACCATGTGTTAACGATAACCTGCTCACGGCTTGTGATGTTGAACATAACTGCTGTCTCAGAGTTT
>ENA-OPAQ01001285-OPAQ01001285.1-human-gut-metagenome-genome-assembly--contig:-NODE-1285-length-17987-cov-2.691780_pt1 | contig 17987 bp, 17 predicted proteins | sample MGYA00241058_ERZ501432 | MGnify/ENA primary metagenome ERZ501432 (study PRJEB25962, sample SAMEA2042570) | human gut metagenome | biome: human gut; feature: human-associated habitat; material: faeces... | reverse complement strand
CCGCGCTTTTCGCAAAGAATCTCATCACCGCGAGCGCACTCTTCTCTAATATGGGAGAACATGCGGTAATTAATAGACTTTGCTAAAACGGATTCAATAGGAATCCGTTTTGACTGTAGATATGCATGGAAGCCTAATGCACCGATACCAATAGATCTTTCACGCAGGGCAGAGTAGCGAGCTCTTTCAACAGAGTCAGGAGCGTTGTCAATAAAGTATTGGAGAACGTTATCCAAGAACTCCATGACATCAGGAATAAATTGTTCATTGGTATTCCAATGATCAAAATATTCGAGGTTCAGGGAGGAAAGACAGCAAACGGCCGTTCTCTTTTCGCTTGTCGGCAAAAAGATTTCTGTACAAAGATTGGAGCCGTGAATTTTTAAGCCCTTGTCGCTGAGCCAAGAGGGAAGGGCTCGGTTTGCTGCATCAATAAAGACAATGTAAGGCTCACCGGTCTGCATTCTGAGTTCAAGAATACGCTGCCAAATATCTCTGGCAGATACCACTTCAACAACACGGTGGGAATGAGGGTCCCGAAGTTCCCAAGAGTCGTCCGCGTCAGCATCAACCATGCTCTTTTCAATTAAACGCATGAATTTGTCGGAGATGTTTACACCGTGATGCAGGTTGAGCGTTCTCAAGTTCTGGTCTCCGGTCGGCTTACGCATTTCCAAAAATTGAATGATGTCGGGATGATCAACATCAAGGAAAGCAGCATAAGATCCTCGGCGTGTTCTTCCCTGACGGTAGGCCAGGCAAGCCGCATCATAGATTTTTAAGTGAGGCATCACGCCGACAGATTTGTCGTCCGCGCTTCTAATATCTACATGAATGCCGACACCGCCTCCGAGCATGGAGAGCCAGTTGACTTCGGAAAGTGTATTAACGAGACCCTCAGCTGTGTCTTGCATATAAACTTCAAAGCAGCTGATAGGGAGTCCTTTCTTGCTTCTGCCGAAAGAAAGGATAGGGGTCGAGAAGGAAAGCCAATGCTTAGAGGCGTAATCGTAAATACGCTGAGCATGAGCAGGGTTACTTGCGAATGTTTCTGCTACTGTTGCAAAGCGTTCCTGCGGGCTTTGCTCTTCTTCCTTCATATAACTTTCGCGAAGGCGTTTACGCGAGACTTCTTCTAATAATGAATCGCGCTCGAGATCTATTTCAATGCCCATTTGTTAATGTAACCTTAAGATTTAAAGAAGTTTTTCTTCAAACTAAAAAAATGTGCGACCCTCGATTGTACATTCAGAAGACTTGGGCTTGGCCCTCAAAGACACTTTCAGAAGTAGCTTGTTACCAGTTTTGAGAACAAAAAAGGTTGGGTCTGAGCCCAACCTTGAGAGACAGTCGATAAAGATTTTAGAGATGTACGAAGGGGTCGTATTCTGCTTTAGAAATCGGTTTCAGACCGAGGGCAGAACAGGCAGAATCGACATCGCAGTGACTTCTAAAGAAGGCGTTCCACTTGCTAAAAGTAGGCGCATCAGTCATAAAAACTTCACCGTCTTGATCAAAGAGGAGGTTGCAGTCTTCTCCGGAGGCTGAGATCAGTTGTTCTGTGTATTCCTGACCGTCGTGCCAATCAATGAACGAAAGAGAGCGAAGTTCACCTGTTTCTTTAATAAGAATGTTCATGAGACATCTCCGATTGAAAAATTATTAATTCTTACGGGTTAATAATGACATAAAAAATCATAAAAAGATGAAAACATGAAAATAAATTCCTAAATTAGGTATTAATACTGACAAAATAAATTCTTCTTTACATATTGCAAAAGCTGCGTTTCATAAGATGAAAATTCGTATTCATGTTTAACAGGCTCGAAATTCTTTGTTGTTTTTTAGAGACAAGATCGAAGAAAGTAACCGTTGGATCTCAGAGATTTTCTGCCTATTGCCGAGTTATTTCTTAATTGATCGACTTGGTTGAGCGGTAGAAGTTGGAGCGACAAAACAAAGTGTTGGAAGGTCTGAGAGAGTTTGATCCGCGAATGGGAGAGAGGCTGATTGAACGGGACCCTTTATCTGGAAAGCAAAAAAAAGCCCGCTCCGAATTGAAACCGAGGAGCGGGAGGTGGGTCTAAAAACGTCTTTTAAGGACGCCTATGGGTAAGATTTTCTACTAGACAATGAATCGCATGATGAGCATGCCGATGGAAGCCATCAAAATGCTGTTGGACATGAGCATCGGCCAGTATTTTTTAGGAACGTCGGCAACACCGAGGAGGCGACCCATGTACTGAATTTGAGAAGCCATCAGGAGTGCCGGAGAGAGGATTGTGATGTCATGTGCATTGAGTGTGCCGCTGGCAAGCAGGCTGGCTGCAACACCGACGCCTGCGCCGCAGGACAGCCAAGTTGCGCAAAGAACGGTAATAGCTTGGCCGGGAAGATCAAAGATGCTCATGACCGGGCCGCAGACTTTGCCTAAGAAGGACATCACACCGAAAAGGTCAAGGATGTATGCCAGAACGAAGGCCATCAGCACGTTCGGCATCAGGTTGTTGATCGCGACGTTAAAGCCTTTTCTGAGACCAGTGATGAAAATATCAAAAGGATTGTTGCTCTTTTTGACTTGTGTTGCTGTTGCATTAGGCATTTTCGAAATCCTTCTTATAGAGAGTCTTGAGGCAGAAGCGGACAAACACGCCGCCGACAAACTTGAGGCAGAACATCACAACCAGCGGAATCCAAACCGGAACCAGGAAGGCCATGAAAAGGGCAGAAGCAATAGAGAAGTAGTTGTTAATCAAACCGGCACCTGCATACTGCCAGCCGGCAATAACGATCAAGTTCTCTTTAGTGATCTTTCCGAGTCGACCAGACCTTTTGTCAGAGCAGCACCTGCGTCGGTACTCTGAAGGTCAGTAATGAGGGCCAAACCGGTAATGCCGGGGACGCCGAGGATCGGACGAAGCAGCGGAGTCATTAACTTTTGAGCAGCTTTCAAAGCGCCGTAGTGAGAAAGCACTTCGAGCAGACCCAAAGCCAGCATAACGCCGGGAACCAAAGAAAGAGCAAAGAGGAAGCCGGCACGTGTGCTGAGACCGCCTTTGCCGACGAAAGTTGCAGCGCCGGACACGGATCCGAATTTGCCGTTCAGGGTTGTAAAGTCGAAGGCTCCGAGCCAGCGATAGGCATCGGGCATTTTGTAGAAGACACCGGAAAAGAAGCAGACGGCAAAGAAAAGTGAGATATATGCGCCTACACCTACTTTTTCGGCTTCTTCCGCTTCTTGGGCTTGAATGCCTGTCGAAGCAGTTAAAGTTTCTAAGGACATGAGGTACTCCTGTAATAGTAAAAAAATGAATCAACGGAAACAGAATAAAACAATTGAGGGCCTCAAAATTCAATAAAAGATGCAATTTATGTTGGAGTTTTCCCTAGTTATCAGGGAAATAAATTCTGAAAATTTCACAATGATGGAGGAAATTTTCACAAAAGGAGAGGGCTCTATTATTTTCTTTTAGAGGCTTGTGGTCGGACAAATCTTTTTAGGGCATGAAAGTTTATATTTTTCTAAAACATTACACCTCTAAAATCCTGTTTTTTGAAATTAACAATGCAGTTTTTCTCTTTTGCAGTTGAAAAAACTATTGACAAAGCCAAATTTGGAAACATTTATTTATAAGATAAAAGCGTTGTTAACTTACTTCTCTAGGATTCACAATGAAAAAGACACTTTTAGCAGCGGCTCTTCTTGCTGCTACTTCCTACGCAACAGCTGCGACCGATGTAACTTTGTATGGCGTCCTCGACGCCGGTGTTACGGTCAGTAAGGTCCACGGAGGTGACACCAAAGTTCAGATGTCTAACGGCAACTGGATGGGCAACCGCTGGGGTATCAAGGGTTCTGAAGACCTCGGCAGCGGCAACTCCGTTTTCTTCAAACTGGAACAAGGTTATAAATTAAGCAACGGCAACGAAGCTGCCGAAGGAAAAGCCTTCAGCCGTGAAGCTGCTCTCGGTGTTTCTGGCAACTGGGGTACAGTTGCTTTCGGCCGTTTTGGCGGACTGTCTTCTGACTGCGGTACATATTCCATCTTAGGCGGTACACCTTACACAACTTCTTTCCAGACGATCGGCAGCATGTACAGCGCCTTCTATCTGACAGACAGATATGACAACTCCATCGTTTACGTGACTCCTGAATACAACGGCTTCCAAGGCTCCTTCATGTATTCCAATGGTCGTGAAGGTGACGAAAACAAATGGTCTTATAACCAGCATTACTATGGTGCCGGCCTGACTTACGGCAACGGCCCCCTGAACTTTGATTTAATCTACGAAGCTCTGGACTACAAAGGAAAAGAAGACAAGAACAAGACAACTCAGTTGCTGAACCTTGGTGCTTCTTATGATTTCGGTGCTTTCAAACTGTACGGTGCATATGAATACGCTATTCATGCTCCCCTGCCCGGATTCGTAGGATTTGATACAAAGACAGAAGCAGGTAAAAAACTGGAAGACAAGTACAACAATGGAAAGGCCAACGATTACCACGCCTTTGCTTTGTCTGCTTCCACTAACGCTTTAGGCGGCGAAGTGATGCTTCAGTCTCAGTTTGCCTTCGGCAAGAATAAGAATGCATCTGAAGACGGCTTAGAAGATAAGTTCAACTCCTTCTCCGTCGGAGCAGCTTACTTCTATCACTTCTCTAAACGTACTTTGATGTACACCCAGGCAGCTTGGGGTACAGCCGGAAAGGCACTGAAGCACAACACGGACGACCTTCGCGGCTGGAATGCCACAATCGGTATGACTCATACCTTCTAATTGTTTGATCAATTAGAAAAGAATTTTCAGGGAGCTTCGGCTCCCTGGTTTATTTTTGGCGACGTAATTTTCGACAAAACCTGCTGACGGAGATGACAGAACTTATTTGCCGGATCCGATCGGAGACGGATGATGTGTGCGCGGCGTTAAGAAGTTCGGATCCTGCTCTAAATTCTCAGACAAAATCTTGAGATTGTCCGAAATATCCTTCAGATTGAGAATGAGCTCCCGAATGTTGTAGCGATTGTCCACAATGGCCTGGTCGGCGCTTGAAATTGTTTTATTCAACTGCGTTACAAGGCCGGATCCTTTCGTTTCCTTCAAGGTTTCGTTCAGTTTTGCTGTCGTGCCCGAGAGTTGGGAAAGTAAAGAGTTAATCCGGGCGACATCTACTTTCGAAAGAATTGCGTGGCTGGAATTAATGTAGTTTTCCGCGTTAGAAAGCAGAGCACGCAGTTTGTCAGGGTCCAGCATACTTACGGTATGGTTAAGTGTGGTGAGCAGTTCTTTTGTAGTTTGGCTCTTCACTGCTCCGGGTGTCACATCGTCTATCTTTGCTTTCAAATTTTGCAGTGTGGCAAGGAAGTTCTGGATGTTTTCCAGAATTTCATTTGTTAAGCTGATCGTGGCCGGAACATAAAGGTATCTCGGCTTCCACGGCACGTCTTTAATTTCGGGAGGATAAAGCGTGGGATTTAAAAAATTCGCCGCAAGATAAATAGTTCCCGTGACGCCTGCCAGTTCCGTTTGAAACCGTAATCCGTTTTGGATGAGGGAGGGAAGCTGTTTTTTGAGCTGATCTTCATCCAAATACACGATCATGCGCACAACAGCGACAGAGGAGTCAGGGGAGAATAGCCCGATGTGATGTTCCGGATAGACCTTGCTGGATAATGAAATGTCGGTGACTTTTCCAATGTCGATGCCCTTGAACTTAACGGGAGCTCCCGGGGAAAGTCCGTTGACAGATTCCGTGAAATAGGTTTCAACGACCGTTTTCGGTCGGAAATAATTGGGCGTAAATACAGTGCAGAGCAGACCAATGAATATCGCGATCACGATCACAATGGTCATGCCGACCCAAAAATGGAATTTGTCTTTTGATGCAATCATCTTCCGGAATCTGACCCTTCTCATCACTCTTTCATTATAGGTAGCAGATAGAAGTTTTATTCCTCAATTTTTATGTAGGTCCCGAAAGTGAGAACAAAGACGGAAGAGAGAAATGCTCTGTGTAAGACGGTTTCTTCTCTTCTGACTGCCTATAATTTTTGCAGTCAAATAAAAGCAGTGGAGATAATCAATGGAAACGATGCAGGAACTGTTTTATCGTGATCCGTACGCAAGAGAATTTTCAGCAACTGTCACCGCCTGTCGTGAGGGAAAGAAGGGCTTTGAGGTTGTCCTCAGCGACACGGCTTTTTACCCGGAAGGGGGCGGACAGCCATCGGACGAAGGGACTTTAGGAGACGCCAAGGTTACCTTTGTAAAGAGGATCGGCTCTGAGGTCGTTCACTATACAGACAAGCCGTTGGAAGTCGGTTCAACCGTTACTGGAAAGCTCGACTGGGACCGCCGTTTTGACAATATGCAGAATCATACCTGCGAACATATTTTCTCCGGCCTCGTTCATCAAAAATATAAATTTGAAAACGTCGGATTCCATATGGATCCGGATGATATTACCGTTGATTTCAGCGGAGAAATTCCGATGGAAGCGATCTCCGAGCTGGAAAAACTGGTGAATCAGGCCATCACTCAGAACATTGATCTGAAGATTGAATTTCCGAGTGAAGAAGTCCTTCAAGCAATGGAATACCGCAGCAAAAAAGAACTGCACGGAGTGGTGAGGATTGTGACGGTTCCCGGCTGCGATCGCTGTGCCTGCTGCGGGACGCATGTTCGTCGTTCCGGAGAAATCGGAATGTTCAAGATTTTGGATGCTTCTAAGCACCGCGGCGGTACACGGGTTCGATTTGTTGCCGGCGAACGCGCCAGGCGGGATTACGACTGGAGAGTAAAGGAGATTGCCAAAGTTTCCGCATTGTTCTCCGCAAAACCGAATGAAATTGCAAAGGCTGCGGAAAACTTTATCGAAGAAGGAAAGGCGAAGGATCAAAAAACCGCACAGAGAACGGATCGATACCTTCAGTTTGTCGCAGCCGGTCTCAAGCCGGAAAACGGAGTTGTCACAGTTTTCGAAGAAGATTTAACGCCGTTTGAACTAAAGCGCTTTGCCGGTATGCTGAAAGAAAAATTCCCGAACGATGCTGTCGGTGTTTTTAGTTCGATTGACGGCGGATTTAACTACGTTATCGCATCTTCCGATCCTGAACTTCCGAAAATCAGCAAGTCTCTGAACGGACAGCTTAACGGTCGGGGCGGCGGACGCGATGGTATGGTCCAAGGAACTTATCGAGCTGATAAATCCGCCGTTGAAGAAGCCTTCAGAGAAACATTCTCGAAGTGAAAATCGAAGTGAAAACTTAAGTGTGAACATGTTCACAGTGTTCACACATGCCGACTTTGAGTTGAAAGACCCGCCATAGAGCGGGTCGATTCGTAGAATGGGTTATTCGGATTGAAGCCACATAAAGCACGAAAAAATTAGAGGCTTAAGGAGGAAAAGATGGCAATTAGCGGATCAAACGACATATCACTCTTACAAATGGGCATCGGTTTACTGCCTGTCGGGATAGCTCTGTTTTTATCTTGGAAATACAAGCTAGGCCTGTCAAAGCCGTTAATTATCGGTGTCGTGAGAGGGACCGTTCAATTGGTTGCCGTCGGGTACATCCTCCTGTGGGCTTTCCGACAGTCGGATCCTTGGATACTGGCTGCGCTAATTCTATTCATGATGGGTGCAGCATCACAAGCAGCTTTAAAACGGCTTGGCGGACTTCAGAATGAAAAAAGCCGCCGGAAGTATCGTTTCATCCTGTTCGCCGCGATCTTCTTGGGTGCCGGTTTAACGGTCTCTTATCTCGAATTTGTTGTAATTCGTCCTACACCGCTTTGGGAAGGCCGGTATTTAGTTCCGTTGGCTGGAATGATTGTGACTAATGCGATGAACTCAGCTGCCTTAGGTGTTGAACGTTTCAGGAGTGAACTTGATTTACGTGCGGGTGAGATTGAGACGCTTCTGGCTTTAGGTGCAACGCAGCAGCAGGCGGTGCTTAAAACTGTTCAGCTTTCGGCTTCGGCTGCCATGCTGCCGGCGATTAATATGCTGATGGTTTTAGGTATTGTGGCGCTTCCGGGCATGATGAGCGGTCAGATTTTGGCAGGTGAATCTCCTTTAATCGCGGTTCGATATCAATTACTGATCTGCTTCTCCATCGCCGCAACAGCCGCTATCGTGACTTGGGTCAGCATCCAAATGACACAGAAACTTTATTTCACGAAGGACGATCAATTTATCCGGTCACAGGATTCCGGAGACTAACCGGCAAGGCTACAAAATACGAATACCCGAGAATTTGGTCTCGGGTATTTGTTTTTTTGGCTGTTGTACACAGGTTATTTTTGAATCAATTGGCGTATGCGTTTATTGATTTCATCGCAAAGGCATTTGTAGTTGTTAGCCGCTTGTTCTATGGAGGCAAAGGCTGTGCGTTTGCATTTTTTAGCGAGATCTTTTTCCCAGAGAAGCTGTTCTTCCAGCACTTTCTTTGGCTGCCGGCTTAAGTTTTGTGCAGCTTGAACCGTGCCGAACAAAATTTGTTCCAATCTTTGGTACTCTTCTTGGCGACAGAGGATTTCATGGCTTTCAATCTTCCCTGCGCGTCTCAAACAGACTCGGAAATTGGAGTTGGTTTCGAGTTCTTGCCCTTCCAGCATATCCAAGCGATCACGAGCCGCCTGCAAGTAGCAAGCTAAACTTAAATGCTGCTGATCATTTTGCTTACGAAGGGAATAATCACAATGGCTCTGGCGCCAGCTTTCCCACTGTGATTGATAGCGAAGAGCTTTTTGCTTTTCGCCTTCTGTCAGAAGCGTCATGTTTCTATCGAGAGCCTTGGCGATAGACATATTGAGACGCTCGAGCAGGCGTTCCTGACAAGCAATTAATTGACGATCTGTAGATGCTGATTTGCGGCATGCAATATATTGTTTGTCTTCTTCAAAGTCCGATGCTGACACAGCGGAAGAAAAAGCCAAGACGATGACGGCGAGAGATAGGCTGAGGACTTTCATAAAAAATTCCGTTGCGTGCACCATAATTCCATTCAATTGTAGAGATAAATGTTGGGAATCTCCTCGGTGTTGATAGTAATTTTTCTCAGGAAAAAACAAACCGCCTCGAGATTCCCGTAGGCGGCTTGAGTTATTGCGGCTTTAGTTCTGTCTATTCACCGTTTAGGAGAACGCCGGCGTTCGGAACAAACGAGGCGTCCAATGTCGATCCCTCGGGAAGTAATGTAGTTCCGGGGAGGAAAGGAACGGACATGGAATAGGGCTTCGGATTGAAACCGTTGACGACTTCAAATTGATAATCAACGCGGTCGCCTTCGAAAAGACGGTTGATCAGTTTGACAGCCAGACAATTATCGGAAGCGCCGATATTCAGATTTTCCGGACGTACGATGAGTAGCGCTTTTCCTCCGACCTTGGGCGGATTCAAGACACCCATACGGGCTTTGACCTTTCGTCCCGCAACATCAACGATGCCGTATTTGTCCTCAACGGAAACGAGTGTGCCGTAGAGCAGATTGGCCTGACCGATAAAGTCGGCAACGAACGGAGTTGCCGGGTCATCGTACAGATGCATCGGGGTTCCGATCTGCTCAATCTTGCCCTTGTTCATCACCATGATGCGGTCAGACATTGTCAAAGCTTCCTTTTGATCATGGGTTACATAGAGGCAGGGGAGCTTCAGTTCCTGCTGAATTCTGCGGATTTCGGTTCTCATGTGGAGACGCAGTTTGGCGTCAAGGTTTGAGAGCGGTTCGTCCATCAAAATTAACTGAGGTCTCAGAACCAATACACGGGCTAAAGCCACACGCTGCTGTTCGCCGCCGGAGAGCTGGTTCGGATAGCGATGTTCGGCTTTTTCCAAACCGACCATAGCAAGGGCCTCTTTGACCTTCTTGGCGATCACATCATTCGATTCTTTTCGGATACGTAAGCCATAGGCCACGTTGTCGAAAATCTTCATGTGCGGGAACAAAGCGTAGTTTTGGAACACAAAGCCCATGCCGCGTTCGTTTGCAGGAATTTTCGTGACGTCTTTGTCTCCGAGAAGAATCTGACCCTCGGTCGGTGTTTCAAAGCCGGCAATCATTCTCAGAGTCGTGGTCTTGCCGCAGCCGGACGGCCCAAGGAAGGTGAGAAATTCACCGGGCTGGACTTCAAGGTTAACGTTTTGAACAGCGTAGAACTTTTCGTTGTCTTTAACGTAGCTGCGAGAAATGTTTTTAAGCGTAAGAGATACGGACATTTAGCGGAGTCCTCCGGAAGCATCGCCTACCGGACAAAGAACTTTTGCCATTAAGGCCATAAAGGCAGAGGCGGCGAAGACAATCAAAATTAAGACGATAGAAAATGCGCAGGCCTGAGCAAACTGCAGCTCAGTCATACATTCCAAAATACGTGTTGTAATCAAGGTCCAGTTTACGGAGACCAAGAAGATCGTGGCACTAATAGCTGTCATCGAGTGGATGAACAAATAGCGCATACCGGTTAATACCGCGGGAAGAACCAGCGGCACAGTGATCTTCCTGAACGTGTAGGCCGAGGAAGCGCCCAAGCTTGTTGAAGCTTCTTCGATAGACGGGTCGATCTGCGTCAGAGCTGCGATTACGTTACGGATACCCGCAGAAGAGTAACGGAAGACGTAAGCAGCGATAAGAATGTAAACCGTGCCGGTCAGAACCAGGGGCTGGTCGTTAAAGGCAATGATGTAGGCGATACCGACCACAGTACCCGGCAATGTATAGTTCAAGAGGGAGACGGTTTCCAAAGTCTTGTGACCGCGAATCTTGAGCCATTTGCAAACATAACCGATCAGAACTGCGAGCAAACCGCCGAGCGGCGTGCCGATACATGCAATCAGCAATGTGTCCTTAATGGCCTTCATGCCGAAAGTGAAGACGTAATGGTAGTTTTCAAACGTCAGTGAATTATCGACGCCCCAAACTTTTACCACTGAGCCCACCAAAATGATGGCATAAAGATAAAGGACAAAAGCCGTAATGAAAGCAACGGTGCCGATGACGATTGAGGAAATCAAAACGCCGGGGCCCTTAATAGAACTTCTGCCGCCTGCTTTACCGCTGACGGTAACGAAGCTCTTACGGCTAACCCAGAAATTCTGCAGAGCATATACGGCCAAGGCCGGAATCAAGAGCAGGAAGGACAAAGCAGCGCCGCCCTTGAAGTCATACATACCCGTAATCTGCAGATAGGCTTGTGTCGGCAGCACAGGGAAGGAGTGCCCGCCCAGAACCAGCGGTGTTGCAAAGTCCGCGAGAGAGCAGGAGAACACGAGCAGGAAGGCATTGGCTAAACCCGGAACCGACAGGGGGAAGGTGACGGATTTGAAAACGTTGAAAGGAGAGGCACCTAAAGAATAGGCCGCATCTTCTAAGTTCGGGTCGATTCTCATGAGAATCGTCGACAACGTCATAAAGGCAATGGGGAAGTATGTCAGCGTTTCTGAAATAAACGTGCCCCAGAAGCCGAAGAAATTGAAGTTTTCCAAGCCTAAGGCTGTGAGGATGATGCCGTTTGGCCCCAAGCAAAGCGTTAGCGCAATACTTGATGTGAAAGGAGGAGAAATCAGCGGCAGAAGCGTTACTGCACTGATAAAGAAAGTAAGCCACTTCGGCAGCGATAAACGCGTTACCGCAAAGGCAAAAATAAATCCGATGATCGTACCGGCAAAACCGACAGCGCACGCCAGAATGATGCTGTTGACAATGGCGCGACGGTCATACCAATTGGCGAGGAACGGCAATAGGTTTTCAAATGTCAGGTGACCGTCGACAATGAAAGTCATTGCCAGGAGGCGAACGATCGGGTACAGGACGAATACGCCCATGGCGAGCCAAAGGACGCAAATAGTGAGCAATGTCACCGGGTCCCTCTGCTGCTTAGTTCCGCTCGTCATTTAAGTACTCCTAATGAAACGGGGGTTCGACTTGGCCAAGCAGAACCCCACAATTTTTAAATCACGTTAAAACAGTGAAAAATTACTTAATGACTTCGTTAATCCAGCGGTTTGTATATTCTTTACGTTTTTCGCCCTTCCAAGCCACGTCAACGTCTTTCATGTTGATCTTGGAGAGATCAAGCAGCGGATTGCTTGTCTTAACGTCGGAACGAGTCGGAACGTAGTTGATCTTGTTTGCAACGATGAAGTCAGCAAATTTCTTGCTTGTAGCCCAGTCGACAAACTTCTTGGCAGCGTCCATGTTCTTGGCGCCTTTGACGATACCGGTTGCTTCAATACCGTAGGAGACGCCGTCCTTCGGATAGGTAATTACAACGGGATAGCCCTGCTGCTGGATGTCGAGTGCATCAACGATGTAGAAGATGCCGGAGCCGCACTGGCCGGTAGCGATTGGCATCGCACCGCCTGCACCGCTCTTGGTGTACATCTGGATGTTGCCGTTTAATTTCTTCTGATAAGCAAAGGCAGGATCTTCGCCCATGACTTTCACGAGGGAGTAGATACGTTCTGTTGCCGTACCGGAAGTACGAGCGTCGGCCATCTGGAGGTTGTTTTTGTAGCGCGGATCAAGGAGGTCATTCCATGATTCCGGGGCGTGCATCTTGTTCTTTTCCAGGAACTTGGTGTTCGTTAAGAAGCACAGAGGAATGATACCGATGCCAGTCCAGTGATTCTGAGGATCGCGCAGGTTAGCGGGAATTGCGTCGGAGTCTTTCGGACGATACTGTTCGAAAATTCCTTCCTTAACGCCGGCTGCGTATGTGTCGGCAGGTCCGCCGAGCATAACGTCAACCTGAGGATTCTTCTTTTCTGCATTCAGACGGGCCAGAGCTTCGCCTGAAGAGAAACGCATGAAGTTTACTTTGATGCCTGTATCTTTTGTGAATTCTGCGAAAACTTTAGAAGCATATTTTTCAGGCATGATGGAATATGCGTTCAGTTGTTCGGCAGCATTAACAGATCCTGCCAACAGCGTAAATGCCATTGCGGCAACGGTAAGTAATTTCATAGAGACCTCTGAATTAACCGACGAAACGTCGTAATAGTCGTAATTGTAACCACGACAGCTTGATTTGTTGAACTTTTTTTGCACAAGGCCGATACAAAACGTTTATTTCTCGGGAGCTCCATGAGTCAAATATCCAACAAACGAGAAAATAAGCATGAATGCAATCAGCTTGCAGAAAATAAATACCTTGTCGAAAAAACAAAGTGTTATCAACTGACAGAAATAGCTAAGGCAGCCGAAGCTGCCTTGAAACTGAAAAATCAGACGGGAGAGTTTTCACCTTCTAAAACAGAAGGGAAGTCTCGGAAATCAATTTTGGTTTTCTGAACTTTTTCTTTGATGGGAAGAACTTTGTGGAGCGGTTCGTTATGAACTAAGGAAAGCAGCATGGACTGATACTGATCTTCCGTCATTTCGCATAAAACGGATTCGCCGTTAACCATGCTGAAGCGAACAGGTTCCTTAAAAGAACGGGTATCGGTGAAGCAGACAAGATTGAGATTGATGAGTTTTCCATCCGGAAGCACAACGATCATAGTTACTCCTTGGTTATCATTTTTTTACACTTCAACGATTCTATTCTAACTATCAATGAAGGCTCTGGATCGAATAGAGGCTGTGACTTCGACGAGCTGCGTCTACGGTCCATTTTGATTTTCTGAAAGGTTTTTGATCGAAATTCGGACTAATAAGACCTGCGGAACGGTTCCTTTTTACTAGCACTTCGCTAGTAAAACGCCAGGAGAATTTTTCGACGTCGGAGATTTCCACTTCCTACGGGTCCTAAGAAGCCGTTGTTTCTAAAATGCAGCAGTTAAGAAAACGTTTTTTTGGCAATACTATGGAAGAAGAAGTTATTGAGATAGGCTCACCTTTTGCAGCTAAAAGAGTGATCCTTCTTCATGGATTGACCGGGACTGCAACTTTTATTCGTCCTGTTGCTGAATACTTATATAGAAGACTTGGCGAAAGCTATTCTTTTATTCTTCCGACAGCACAGATCATTAAAGTAAAGCAGTTTAACGGCGAGCCTGTTCATGCTTGGTTTGATGTAAAAAGTTCCGACTTCCGCCGAGAGGCAGACGTTGGAGGAATTTTTGCATCCTCTGATCGGATTGCTTCCCTGATTGGAAAAGAGATTTCTCAAGGCGTCAATCCCGAAGATATTTTTCTTGGCGGATTTTCTCAAGGCGGAGTCATCGCTTTAACAACCGCACTTTTGGAACCTTTTGCGGTTGCGGGTGTTTTTGCGCTGTCCTCCTACCTTCCTTTAGAAGAACAGCTGATAAGCCAACTGACGGATGCCTCCAAAGACGTCCCGATTTTCCAAGCGGTGTCTCTTAAAGACGAATTTATTTCTCAAGAAATGTCTGACAGGGCCTCAGAATTTTTGAGAGCGCGCGGCAATCCCGTTCGCGTACAAAAATACGATATGAAGCACGAAATACGAAACAGAGAGCTCAATGACGTCATCAATTGGATGCAATCGTTAGTCTGAAAATTCCGGCTTAGGTTAACTTCAGGCACAAAAAATCCGCCGGCGAATAATTCTTGCCAGCGGCGCTTGTTAACTTCAGGAGTACTTCTCTAACGGCTTTTATTTTACGCCTTCCTAGTAAAAATACTAGTTTTTTCTTCATTTAGATTCATAAAACGAGCAATATATACCAAAATTATGCGATGTTCACTGCTGTTTTACTAATGAATTTTAAGGAGAGGAGAGTGAACTTCAAGTGAATGAAAAATGAAAAATTAAGAAAAATTTTTGTCAAATAATTATCCTCTAGTACGCATTAGTGTTGCATCTATCGGAAAAAAGAGCTTAGGAATAACACTTAGGATTTTCATAAGAACAACAAGTTAACAAAAAGTTACACCGTTCCGAACTAAAAAGTTCTAGGATGACCACATAATTATTAACTCAAATCCATAGGTGCAACATGGTTGGTGTAATCCTTACGCTGGTCGCTATCGGGTTGGTCAGCTACTTCGTCATCAAAAACTACTATCCTCCTATCATCCTCTTGCTTTTGGGCCTGCTGCTCCTGTTCTGTGCTTATTTGGAAGGAGTTCCTCCAGTTGCTCCTAAAGCTTCCACCAATTTCTTTGCGTTTGACTTTGCTCAGGCATTTACAAACCTCTTAAAGGGACGCTTGCCCGGCTTAGGTCTCAACATTATGGCGATTGCCGGCTTTGCTGTTTATATGGACCGTATCGGCGCCAGCAAAGCATTGGTTAAGTTGTGTGTTAAGCCCCTGAAGGCCATTCGCTCTCCTTATGTCCTGCTGGCTCTGACTTACGTCGTCGGCCAGTTCATCGCATTGTTCGTGAACTCTGCGGTCGGACTCGGTCTTCTGCTGATGGCCTCTATTTATCCGCTGCTGGTTGCTTTGGGCGTTTCCCGTACTTCTGCAGCTGCCGTTATCGCTACAACCTGCTGCTTGGACTTAGGACCGTCCAGCTCCAACGCCATGCGTGCCGCTGACCTCTGCAATATGGACGTTGTGACCTACTTCGTTCAAGGCCAAGGTCCTGTCGCGCTTTGCACGATTGCCTCCGTTGCAATCGGCCATTATTTCGTACAGCGCTGGTTTGACAAGAGGGAAGGCGCTGCCGCCAATAAGGAAGACGCAAAAGAAAGCGCCCTTGACGTTGACGAGGCTCTTAAAGGTGCCGGTCCTGCCTATTACGCTATTCTGCCGATGCTGCCGCTGGGCCTTTTAATCGGCTTCTCTCCTTTGGTCTACAAAGCCATCAAACTGAATCTCGTTACTGCGATCATCGTTTCTCTGATTATTGCTTTGGTTGTCGATATCGCCACTCGCCGCGATTTCAAACAGTGTTGCAAAGATTCTCAGGCGATCTTTGAGGGAATGGGCAAGGTCTTTACCTCTACCGTCAGCTTGATCGTTTGCGCGGAAATGTTTGCTCTTGGTTTAAACAAGATCGGCGGTATCTCCACGATGATTCAGGCAGCTGCTTCTATCCAGAACGCAGGTTTGTTCATCATGCTGATCGTCATGCTCGTCATCATGATTGTTGCTGCGATCGTCACCGGTTCCGGCAACGCTGCCTTCTTTGCATTTTCTCCGCTTCTTCCTGAAGCTGCTTCCTCCGTCGGTATCCCGACACTGGCACTTGCGGTTCCGGTTCAGCTCTCTGCCGGTATTGCTCGGACGATGAGCCCGATCGCCGGCGTCATCATTGCGGTTTCCGGTATCACCGGCTTAACGCCGATTGCTCTGATTCGCCGCACAATTCCGGTCATGATCATTGCCGTGATCGTTTCTGTAACCAGCAGCTTAATCTTCTTATAAAAGGATCTTTCTATGGCTTATTTAATTAAAGGTGCTCATGTCTACAACCCGGATGATCTGGGAGTCCAGGATGTTCTGGTAATTAACGACAAGATTGCCGCAGTCGGTAAAGATCTGACGGTTGTTTTGCCCGAACTGGAAACAGTTGACGCTTCCGACAAAATCCTGACGCCGGGCTTCATTGACCAGCATATTCACGTCACCGGTGGCGGCGGAGAAGGCGGCCCTCGCAGCCGTACACCTGAGATTGTTCTCAGCGAACTGATCTCCTGCGGTACCACGAGTTTGGTCGGAGTTTCCGGAACCGATAGCGTCACCCGTTCTTTACCGAATCTTTTGGCTAAAGTTCAGGCTTTGACCGAGGAAGGCGTAACCGCTTGGATGTACACAAGCAATTATTCCTATCCCCCGACAACCCTGACAGGTTCTGTCAAAAATGATCTGCTGATGGTTCATGAGGTTTTAGGCGTCAAGATTGCCTTAGGCGACCATCGTTCGTCTTTCCCGACAACGCAGAATGTTCTTGACCTTCTGACTCAGATTCGTGTTGGCGGCATGATTGCCGGAAAGATTGGTGTTCTTCATATCCATCTTGGCAACGTCCCGGGTGCATTTGAGATGTTCGAAGAAATTGTTAATCGCGGTTTCCCGATTCGTCACATTCGTCCGACGCACTGTGCTCGTGATAAGTATGTTTTCAGCAAAGCACTTGAATTTGCGAAGAGAGGCGGCCGTATCGACATTACAACCGGGGGTTCCTGCTGCTTTGAAAGTCCTGCTGACGCAGTAGAAGCTGCTTGGGATGCCGGAATCGAACCGTCCATTATGACGATGAGCTCAGACGGTCACGGATCGGTTCCTCGCTTTAATGAAAAAGGCGAAATGGTCGGTCTTGGTGTCGGAGGCGTTGCCTGCAACCTTCGTGATCTCAAGAAGCTGATTGCAAGAGGTCATGCCGTTGAAAAAGTTCTTCCGCTGCTTACCCGCAACGTAGCCCGCGGCTTGGGAATGAAAGGCAAAGGCGAAGTTTCCGCTGGAAACAGCGCGGACCTGTGCCTCTTCGATGAGAACTGGGAACTTCAGGACGTTTACAGCAAAGGCGTCTTGATGATGAAAGACAAGGAGCTCCTGCAGAAAGGAACCTTCGAATACTAATCTTCTGATTATGTGACTCAGACCGCACTTCTGTTCATTCGGATGTGCGGTTTGTTATTCTTGGTCGGAAAATTAGAAAAATCTTGAGGATTTTGATGAACGAAAAACAAAAAGAATTCTTGGCCCAAAGCGGCATTAACTTAACTGACGGTCTGGCTTATTTCTCGGAGAACGAAAGACTCTATGAAAAGTACCTTTTTCGTTTTTTAGAAGAGCCGACATTTCCTGAGCTCTTCAAAGCAATTGAAGAAGATAGAAGAGAAGACGCCAGAAGAGCAGCTCATTCTTTGAAAGGAATTACTGCAACGCTGGGTTTTACCAGCCTGCATACACCGTTAAAAGCCCAAGAGTTTGAGTTTAAAAACGGGCGCTGGGAAGAAGGCAATCAGTATACGGATGAATTAAAGAAAGAATACGCCCGCATCATTGAAGTTCTCCAAGCGGCAAAGACTTTGGCAAATTGAACAAAATGTTTGCGCATTCCCCCGACGTCAGTCGGCGGGTCGAGCAGACTAAAGAGCCGGAGTAGTTCTTTATAATCACTCTTATGATC
>ENA-OPAQ01001249-OPAQ01001249.1-human-gut-metagenome-genome-assembly--contig:-NODE-1249-length-18443-cov-2.267783_pt1 | contig 18443 bp, 14 predicted proteins | sample MGYA00241058_ERZ501432 | MGnify/ENA primary metagenome ERZ501432 (study PRJEB25962, sample SAMEA2042570) | human gut metagenome | biome: human gut; feature: human-associated habitat; material: faeces... | reverse complement strand
ACCGGATTGCTCCCCGAAAAAAGGTCTAAACCCTTCGTGCCGCCCCCTTGTTTTTCGGCAGCTTCAGTAAACAATTCCTGAAGAAGCTGTTTGTCATGGTTGACAAATGACCGTACCCCGTTATCGTCTTCGACGGTATGCCTGACCTCCACATCCGAGATTCTTTTAACCAATTCTCTTACTGCTTCCGGCAGCTTCGCAGCTTCCTTTTCATTTAATGAAAAACCAACCTTCAGAACACAATCGGGTTCATCGTCCAAAGACTGAGGTTCAATCTCGTCGGAATTTAATTTCGGATGAAAACGGAGAGAGTCAATCCCGATTTTTTCCTCTAAGGGAAGTTTGTCAAAAACCTTTTGGTCGCAGTTATTGAGAATGACGGTTTCAAGAGAGCTGTCTTTCTCACCAACCTGAAGATTGACGGAATCAGTCTTAAAGCTGTCGAAGAATTTCTTTACTTCCGGCAAGGCCTCTGTTGTCCAGAAACTTTCGATTTTTGTCAGCCGACGATAACCGATTTCAAGAAGATTTTCGACGTTTTTCTGTATTGCCCCTAGGTCGTACTTCAAAAGTTTTTTCGGTTCTAGCGTTAAGTTCCATGCCTTTTTATCTTTTTCGTAAACGCACGACTTAACGGGATTCTTAATGAAATCAGTCTTTATAAATAAATTACCGTACCGAACACCGCAGAAATCCGAAAATCCCGGCATGGAGACTGCGCGGGAGCTGATGTCTTCAATAATTCCCGCTTCTTTTTCTTCTTTAAGAAATTGATGGACCCGGCTGAAAAAGGCATATTCATGACCTCCCAGAATTCTTGTTGCTTCAGAAGCGTTCCGGGCTTCAAAGCAATATTCTCGAGGTCGGATTCTATCTATAAAGCGGTTTTCTTCTTCAGAGAGAGAAGGATTGTCCGCATAATCGGCGCGAACCTCATACAAAGGCCTGACAGGAGTGCCGTCTTTGGATTTTCTTAAGTATTCCTTTTGAATGCTTTCTGCTGTTTCCAGTTCTTGCAGTCGGTAATAGACCTCTTCAGCAAGCACTATCTCTCTCGGCTTAACTATCACTCCAATGCATTCAGCATTTTTACCGGTGACGGCACATTTCGCGAATAAACGCTCTGAAGGATTAACGCCGATAAAGCTGTTTTGACGGATAAACTGATTTAGTTCCTCTGCATATGGCAGTTTTTCACCGTCTCTCAGAAGAAGTTCCGCTTCAACGAGTCTAGCGGCAAGCCGTCTGTCAACCATGACCGTCTCCGCCCCTAACGCTTTTAAGTTAAAGTCCATAGGACACCTCCGGGCAAGAGGTTCTGAGGCTCGTGACGGCTTTTACGGCAGAAAAGAGGAGTTTTTTAGAATAGGGAAACGACAGGATGACCTGCGGGACTTCCCGACAGGCATGAGGTCCGGCTGCATTAAAGAAGTTCATAACGCTTTAATCAAAAAATCTTGGCGGGACTTCTTGTGCAGACGTTTACGAACTGATCGTTAAACTTGATCTTGTTAATTATTTCACGATTTTAGCGTACTTGTTAGAAGAATCAGTTTGCTGCTTAATCTCTGAAACGCACAAGGCCCACCCCTACGGAAATGACCCTTACGGAAAATTGACCCTTACGGAAATTGACGGGTGTCAAACGTATGGATAAAATACATACGAAGAAGTAAGTCTGCAACGAGTGTGCAGATTTGGTTATGAGGTGCTTGAGGGTGCTAAGAAGCCTTGAAGCACGGAGCCTTCGGGAAGGGTTCGGTGACGTTACCTCAACTTAGCTAGGCTGAAAGCCGAAATAAAACACCATCAAGGCCCGCACTGTGCGGGTCTTATTTTTAGCGCGATTATGGACCCGCTTTGTCAAATTGCAAATAGTTTTCTGCACCTGACTCGTTTTTCTTACAGATTTGTATTAGGAAAGAAGGGGCGTAAAGTGGACATAGATCTTCGCTTCGACCGTGGACATTTTCACCATCTTGCCGGATTCCAGTATCTTCGGGATATTGACTTCATCAGAACAGCAGAAAGAGAGGCTGTGTTTCTTGCAGTTCTGGAAGAAAGAATAACAATGGCTTTGTTGGAAAAGAGTCCGAATTTTCAAAAGATCTTGCCTAGACTGACCGTTCTTAATAATTTGGAAAATTACTTGGATAGTGATCAATTGATATTTCGCTACCTTGAAGAAAAAAGTTTTTCAAAAATCAAAGCCGACTATCTTCTGGAGAATCATCTTAACGACTCCGTGTCTTACCTCTTTATTGCAAAAAACAATAATTACTTTGTGGGGATCTCTCTGTTTGAGAAAGGAGCTCAGAATTATTCAAAAGGAATGCCCAAGTACACAATCCTTGAAAAAGAGAAAATCGAGCTGAAATATAACGAGGATTAACGACGCCTCATCTACATATTGAGCAAAACGGCCCACGGATTGCCGCCCGGAGCCGTCTTTGAAGATGAGATCATACTTAGGTACACATTTCCAATATAGACCGGTTGGGAAGGATCGTCATTAAGTTGGCTCTTGAAGTTTTCTTTTGCTTGACTATTTAACTTGAATGAATGTTTGTTCTTTATAAATATAAATAAAGTATGGGTCTAAGAGTTTTCCTCCGTACCATTTATTAAAAAGGAAGAAAAATACCGCGTTTAACAAGAGGAATTCCAGCAGCAATTTAAGAAAAGACGGATCGCTTCTATTCACTAAGAAAAGTAGCGGGCACGTTACAAATGCAAAGACACAATATACAAACCTCTTAAATACGTTCTGATCGACTGAAACCTTTTTGATATTTTCTAAAACACGAGAAAGGGAGTTTGTTACCTCCCTTTCATCGACGCCGCGTTGTTTTTTGTTCAGTTTTTTAATAAGTGCAATTTTTGCAACGTAAGAGCCTCCGAAGAGTTTCTCGTCAAAATGCAGTCGCAATGCAGCATTAGCGCCAACCTGATCTCTAAGCACGCTTGTTAGTCTGAGTTTTGCTTCGGCAAGATTTTTCGTTTTGGACTTGACGATGACGTCGAACGGGAACACCTTTAAGACAATAAAACCATCGGTAACGCCGTTCTCAAAAATAAATACTTTTTTGGGGATTGTGAAGTTGGTGTCTGTCATTTTTTTTTGATAAGGGCCCGAGTACATTAGTCCACGGGCCGTATGTTTGAGTTCTATCGGCTTGTGGGTTTCAACTGATAAACCTTGGAAAAGTCCACGTCTCTTGCAACAAAGATACCGACTCGTTCGCCCTGATTCTTGGTGAGCGTCGGAGGAATGTTGCCTGACTGACGCATAGCTTCCTGAATGATTTGATTCATTCCGTCTTCACTGTTCTGGTAGTAATTTACGCCGCCGTTGTTTTCCGTTTGTTTGGTCATCGCGAAGTCAAAACCGTCTTGAATCAGAGTAAAGAGCAGTGCGTTTCCGAAGCGAGCCCACCAATGGAAGTCAATTTCTCCGGCCATGCCCGAACCTCCAAGAGCATCGGTTGCCGGACTGTCGATATTGACACGCACGCCTTTAGGCGTCTGAATTTGCGTCCACAGAACGAAAATTCGGTTCAAACCGTTTTCTACCGCTCCCTTGTACTCTCCGATTGCTTTTGAACCACGCTCAATCAGAAGTACGCGACCGTTTGCGCTGTAAACGTCACGGGGGATGACGCACGAAGTCATGCCGGGAACCGTCGTATCAAGCTTGGTTTCTAAAACACAGTCTATGAACGTGCCTTTAGGAAGAAGCAGATTTCTGTCCGGCATCATGACGGCACTGGTTGGAGGAGTTGAAACGCTTGAGAGCAGTCCGCCTAATTTTCCGCCGGAAGATCGCCCGGAACCGGAGTCGTAGCCCTCTTCACGGAGGGTGGCTGCAAATCCCTTTTCCCCACTTTCCTCCGCTCCCTGTAGAGCTCCTCCCTCGGCCATCATAGGGGCCATGTTTCTCTTTTCAGCGAGTGTCGGTTCCGGTTTTTCTTTGGCGCTGTTGACCATCGGACTGTTTGCAGCTTGCTGCGTCTGTATTGCCGGAGGCTCCTGAATCAGCCCAGCCTCTTTTTCCGGTTTCGGCTCAGCCGGTTCCTTTATCACCACGGGTGCCGGCTGCGGTTCCGGCGGCTGAATCTGCGAGAGAGGAGGAAGCGTGAGGGTGCGCCCGGAGAGCATCGGAGTTGCTTGCTCCTGCTGCTTAGGCTGCGCGTTTCTCGCTGAATGCTTCTGATAGAAACCGACAGCAATGCAGATCAGCATAAGCACGACTAACGCCGCCATCAAGGCCAAGTTTCTGTTTTTTGCCGGAGATGATTTTTTTCCGGCAACGCTCGGGATTCCGATTTCAGCCGGATTGGGTTGAGAACCGGAAATCTGCGTTTTGTTTTCATTCATTTAGTTCACCTCTTTGACAAGTTCTCGTTTCAGTCCGGGCACCGACACACCCGAGTCGTTCGGAGCTCCCCCGCCGCTGTAGGTTTCGTTGTAAATGCCGACGACAGCTTGTCCGGCTCGAAGTCTCAGTTCTCTGTAAACGCCGTGAACAACGAGCCAGTCGCCTTTGATGTGAGAGTTAAGCAGTGTTTCTTCTTCGTTCTCAGAGACTCTGTAAACCGCCGGGAAGTCTGTGTGCCGATCAAACTTCAGGTACGTGAACCTTCCATTGTCAAACACTTCCAAAGGAGCGATTTCCTTGGAAAGAGGAGAAGAGCCGAAATTTTCGCTGTAAAACTTATTAACTTCGGATCGGTTCTCGGAATCGGTCTTATCGGTGATCTCTTTATCGGACTGATTCAGCAGCGAGTCAACGGTCTTTTTGTTCGCATTTTCCTGAGCTTTGGCTGCCTCTTCCAGCGGATACCGAAAGGTCAGGCTGTAGGTTGCCTTCGCTCTGGACCCCGGATGCACATCAAAGAGATAAGTGTGCTTATCGGTCACAATCACAAGATTGGTCGCTCCGTCGAAGTCTTTGGGCTTCAGGAAGAAATTATTGCCTCGGGCCTGAAACTCCCAAGCGGTTGAATACCCGGAACCGAAATCACGAATTTTTTCTCCGGGTGAAAATGTGATGGTTGTAATCAGCCCGTTTGCGGCCCGGATCGGATACACCTGACCGGGTTTGTAGTCCGTGTACATCACTCTTGCGTCATATTGACTTGCCGTCGGACGCTCTAAAGCATTAACTGAGAGCCCGCAGCCGAGGAAAGATGCAGTCAGCAAAAGGCAGCAAAGACTTTTTCTCATGGCGCAGCTCCTTCAATGATCGGGTCAACTCGGTAGCTTGTGACCGTAAAACCAAATGGGTTTACAAGCCTCTGTGCCTCGTCCATCGAATAATTCGGGTTGTATTCATATCCGATGGTTGCACGCCAAGAATTTCTGGCTTCTTCATTGTTGCTGTACGTATCAACAAGACGTTTGGTAAAGCGGACGGTTGCGATTCCGTTTCCGTTGGGAACGACGGACTCAACATTGCAGATGATCTTCTTTTTGTCTTTAAGAAGGTTCTGAAGGGACTTCTTATTGTCCAGCCCGTATTGGTGGTCATAGGGATTGAATACCGCGGGAACGCTCATCAGGCGGACTCGCGCATGGTCGTTTTCCAACGTGCGGTAGTCATAGCTTTCATGGCTCTGCGTGTAAAGGTTGAGCCAATACTTGTCCATCATCTCATCGACCGGGATATTTTGCGGATCTCGGATGTCGATCACCCGAGTCGTTCCGTTGCTTTTATCCAGCTCAACGATAAAAGGATAGGCTTCCTTTTTCACTGCGATCACGATACAGATGATGCTCACCAGCACTAATAGGCACCCCATGATCTTGGCGACTGTCCAACCGGCTTTGGCCTGTTTTTCCTTCAGCGCCATACGCTCAACCGTCCAATCCAGAGCTTCGTGATAGGGATAAGCCGGTTTGTTCACGGTTTCTTTTGCGGCTGAAGGAGCGGTTTCTGCTTGGGGCGTTGGTTTCTTTTTCTTGAAAAACATATTTTTTTCCTATTCGTTGTCTTGGGTTTCATATCCGAAACTGAAATTCCGTGTAACCCGGTCTTTTCTAAAGTTGAGTTTTGCTTCCTCTTTTTTCTGCTTTGCTTCTTTTTGCCTTTGCTGTGCAAATTCCGTTACCGGGACGCGAATGCCGGAAGGTGTCGGCGGTTTTGTGGCGCCGCAGCCGGTTAGAACAACGGCTGTAAGAAGCCCGGATAAGATTGAGTAGAGAAGTTTCTTTGACTGCATGATTCACTCTTTTTTATTTCTGTTTTTTAAGATTTGGTCGGCGATCCGTTCGTTTTGTCGGCTTTGAGCCTCGTTCACTTGTTCCGAAGACCCTGAACTCTGAGACGACTGAGGAATGTTTTGTTCAGGGGTCGGAGTATTGAATTGAGCTCTTGGGTCGAACTGCGAATGATCCGTTGAGAAATCAAACGCCGGATCTGCTGCGCCGGAATTACCGGACGCTGCCGTCGTTCCTGAAGGAGATGTCGACTGTGCAACGGAAGACGGTTGGGCTCCGTATGCAGCACCGAGCGCCGCAGCATTAGCTGCCGCCACCTTTTCCTGCTGTGGCGTCTGGTTCATGTTTGCCGGGCCGGTAAATGCAGGGGCAGGAGCGCTTGAAGAACCGGATTGCGCGCCCGAGCTGCTTTCTCCTGTCGGACCGGAAGAACCGTCAGAACCCGCGTTTGCCGGAGTTCTTACTTTGTCCGGGTCGGTGAAGAACTGTCTGACTGCGCCTGCCGCGTAACCGGCAGTCGCTGCTGCAAATGAACCGGGATTGGTAAGGCCGCCGCTGCCAAGGAGGTGCTGGGCTTGAGACTTCAGAGCGTCCCGGTTTTCTTTAGCGTAATCGGTATCCTGAGCATTGGCGCGTCCGTACATACCGCCCGCGTACCCCAGCATGGCGCCGCCCGTGACGGCTGCCATTGTTCTTCCGAAACTTTGCAGCATACCTGCCACCGAGGCAGCCTGAAGCGCAACACCTCCGGTAAGACCGGCGGCAAATGTGGGGATAGATTTCACAACTGTTGCAAGAGCTAGAACTACAACGGCAAAAACACCTAAGTTAACTAACAGAACTCCATAGTCTTTTCCGCCTTCGGCAGCTATCGCAAACTCGGTTATTTGATCAATTCTCTCTGCAAAGATACCGTTAATCAGTGAGAGTGTTCCTGCCACTGCGACAAGAGTAAAGGCCCAGCAGACCACCGCTCTGAGCCAACCATCGAACCACGTCCGCGTTACGGTGAACATCAATGTGCAGATAAACAGCGGCCCGAAAGCCAGCCCCATGACAAGAAAGATTTCATAAAGAAGCAAGTAACCGACAGCGAAAAACATGAAGTAAATGCATACCACTAGCATAAGCACCATGAGTAAAATGATGAACAGGCTCGTGGCAATGCTTTCACCGATGGACCAAACGCTCCAAGAGCTATTCGACCAAATGTTGTAAATGGCCTGAAAGCCGTTCATAAAGGTTTGCCATGTTTGGTCAGCAGCTCCCCAAGCGTTATTTATGTCACTTGCGGTCGTGGCGTGGGATATTGCATTCAACAGCAGGTTTTCGATGCCATAGACCGCTGGGATAACATAAGTCACGAAATTTGCGGCATTCAGTCCGAAAAAAGCGACCAATACGATCTTTACGCATTGTGTGATCAAGTCGGGTATCGCGCCTTCCGCCCGGCCTGTCGTGATCTGATAGGCCCGGGCAAAAAAGTAGATCATGATGCCGGTGTAAATAATCGGACTGATGCTCGAGATGATCTCGCCTGAAACGGAATTGGCAAAACCAGCCATTGTTCCTCTGACTTGATTCCCGAAGGCTTCAAAAGTACCCGCCATAGGATTCTCCTTTTAGTTTTTCGGCGGACGAATGGCCCGTTGAATATCCGCTTGCGTCATTCTCGGAAACATCTTTTGATGCGCTTCTCTTTCAGCTTGTTGACGTACCAGCTCGTTTTGCTTATCCATCTGAGCCTGTTGGAACTGTGCAGCCAATTGAGACGATTGCAGCGCAACCTGTTCAGCCTGAATGCGGGCGGAAAGATCGGCAATGGATTTGGCATCCGTTGCGGTGTTGATCCGACTCATTAGCGATTCAATGTTTTGAAGGCGCTGGTTGGCGGTATTGGCTGCTTCTTCCAAAACTGCCTGTTGCTCCGCTTCAAATTCGCGAGCCTTCAGACAGTTTTGCTTGACTTCCCCGTCAAGATTGCTGCACGCGTCTCCGAGCTTAAGCCGGTTAAAAATATCTCGGCCCAAACTGCTGAGTGACGACGTGCCGTTCATTATTCCGTTGAGACGACTGCGGGCGGAGGTTGGTATCAGACTTCTCAGATTCAGGTTGTAATCCACCAGTCCCAATCCGCGAGTTCCGGTGAAGTTTTGCAGCGTGTTGACTGCCGTGTTGTACTGCTGAACCATGTTCGAGTACATCTGCTGCATCTGCGTGAGCTGCTGCACCATCTGGGCAATGGCAGCCGCATCCACGGTAGGAATGCCGGACGCTAAAGCGGAAGTGCCGGAGCACAAACCGGCGGACAGAGCGATTGTTAAAACGATTTTTTTATATTTCATAATCATCTACCATTGGGAATAGTCATAAACAGGTACAAAACCATGAAATGGATTTGCTTTGGAAAGAAAAACAGACAGCCCTTTAGGTTGACTCGTGAAGCGTTTGAGGCAGATACGCTGAGCAAGCCGCCTTTTACGTTCAACTACAGGAACTATGCGGTTTGTCCTGCTTGCCTTAATGCGGTTCAAATCCTCGGAATCAGGACGGAGTTGAAAAATACGCCTGACCCTTACGCAAAACACACACTCGCTGAGATTCCCGAATTGGATGCAATTCAGGATGAAATCGCTTATAGAAACTGTCCTTATTCCGATCCGGAATCCAAGCCTAAGAACTGTCGATACACGAACCGGACTCCCGGAATAATTTCCTCTATGGTTATTGAATTGTTTTGGACTCAGCTGGATAGGATCTTCTACATTCTTGAGCGAGACCTCCCGTTTAAGTTGTCTTGGCAAGCCAAAGAAACCATCCTTAAAGATTTTGTCGGTTACCGAGGCTGGCTGCACCCTGAAATATCTCTGCTCAATGTCCCTTGGATGCTTCTTTACTGCTCGAATTTTCATTCTTTGTGGAAATGCGAGCTTAAAGACGGTGACCTTAGAGAAAAAATTAAGAAAATTAAGGGTGTTGAATTTAACGAAAGAAATGAAAATATTATTGAGCACGACGGGTTTTCCAGTTTGGGATTTTGTGCAATCCATCACCGCTCGTATTCCACAGGGAAGGACGTTCGGGAAACCATCAAATTCATTGTGGCCAAAAAGATGGATTGTTGGTTTAAAAAGGAAATTGCTTCCGAAACTTTTCCTTCTAATGAGATTCTTTTTTCCAAGACTTTGGAAATAAAGCCCGATTATTTTTACAACCTTACCCATTCTTCAAATCCTCAGTTCGAAAATACTCACTTGCAATCACTTCGTAGGAACCTCTATCTGCTTGATAGAGTGAAGTTCCCTCCGAGGAGTTCATGAAATTCATAATCGGCAGTCTGAAATGGCACCGCGCCAGTTCAAACCAGTTGCGAGGATTAATCTTTTTAATTTGTTCAGTCGGTTCAGGAACCGGCACCAGTTCCTTTTTAGAGGCAGCATACAAAATGCTCAGAAAACACTCACATGACATCGTGTGCCGACACCATTTATCATCCACGAGTTCAATGAGGAAATAGTTGCTGTCCAGGTATCGAGAGCTTATTCCGAGAAGACAATGCCCTTCGTGGCAATAATCCAAGCAGAAGAATTTTTCCGGGCTGCAACCTAAGAATTTCCACCACTCCGGTTTTATCGGAGGAATGATGTTCCATTGAGTCTGAAGATCAGCTTCTAGTACGTGATATAAAACATCGAGAACCGCAGCTAAACTGATCAAATAATCTCCGTTAGAGTGAGAAACACGAAAAAGAGTCTTTATTCCGGGAAACTCAAAGTCGCTTCTAAAAACAGAATTGACTATAGGAAGTCTCTCTGTTGCGGGAATAGTTTTTTTATCTTGACTCATACTTCTTCCCTTGGCTGCGTAGGCAGCGGTTTGTCCCCGAAGAAATAAGGAATCCAAACTTCAGGGTCGTCTCCCACGAGAGAAAATAACTTTTCTCCGAACTTGGTGGTTCCGGCAGTTCCGGAAAAAATCTTCAGAGCACGTTTGAAATTTCCGAGATCAAGCCGAATCATCACGGACACAGGCCCCTGCTTAATCAGCATCAGACGGCTTTGTGTATCGAGGCTCTTGATGATCGAAAACTCGTCCTTCGTACACTTGAACCCTTCCGTGTAATCCTTTTCATTCGCGTAGGGATTGGGCAGGTAGATTTTTGTAGCCGTGTTGTCCACAAACGCGGAACCTCTTTCGCTTTTCAGAACGTCTTCAGGGGACTGAGAAGCAAACACAAAAATACCGTTCTGCTTACGAATCGTCTTGAGCTTGTCGAACGCAAACTGAGCCGTAGCCGGGTCGGAGAGATACTTCCAGAACTCGTCCATCACAATGATGGTTCGTCTCTTGTCCTTCATTACCTGAGTTTCAATCAAATAAAGGAGAATTTCTGTAATCGGGCCGCGGACATCCTCATTTTCCAAAAAATCCGTACCGTCAATTCCGAAGTTGGGAAATTCATTGAGATCGAGCGTGTTGGTTTCGTTGTCAAAGGCCCATGCGAGAGGCCCCGTCTCAATCCACTTAGAAAGGCGCATGGTAAGCGAGTTCTGCGCGTCTTCCACACGGTCGCCCGTCTGAAGGCTTTGCGGCAGCACAGCAAGTCTTCGGTACTTAGCGGGCATGGACATGACCGTCTCAACTGCTGTTGCGATACGCTGCTCATCCAACGGAGTTATCTGAAGCCCGTCGCGTCCGATCAGCCGTTTCGTCCATCCGATTAAAAACTGGATGTTTTCAGCCGTCGGCTCCAACTGGAAGGGATTGATGCCTGACGGTTTTCCGTTTTCAATTGCTAAATATCCGCCGCCCATCGCTTTAATGGCAAGCTCGGCACCTTTGTCTTTATCAAATAAGATGACCGAGAGCTGATGGTCTTTATCGCGATACTTTTGCGCCGAGCACAAAAGGAAATTCAGCAACACCGTTTTGCCCGCGCCGGAGGCTCCGAGGATTGCCGTATTTCCAAGCGGGACGTCTCCCAAAGAATCTTTTTCGGGATCGGTGTAATGGAAATTAAAGTAATACGGCTGATCGCTCGGCATTTTCATTAACGCGACGGCTTCTCCCCAAGGGTTACGGTCGCGTTTTCCGGACGGAAAATTATGAAAACTGGCTAGATGGGCAAAATTCATGCTCGATATTTTTGCCACTCTCGGACGATCCTTTCGCCCGGGAAGCTGATGCAGATAAGACGTAACCAGCGCCAGAGTGGATTTGATCGGTAAAAATCCCGCGTCCTGCAATTTTTTTACCGAGTCATTCGCATTGGCAACAACGGTATCTTCGCTGCCGAACACAAGAAGCGAATAGCTGTAGTCGCCGATGACAATCTGACCGTTGGCGACCATATCGCGTGCCAATGACAGCAGCTGCATTTGCGAAACGGCATCATCTTGAGCCGACCTTAATTGATTTTGCTGCAACTTCAGAGCCTTGAGTCCCTTGTTTTTGGATAGGGCCGTAAAGGTCTGCGTTTCGATAAAGGGGTATGAACTCTGATCGAAATTAGTGTTGTAGAGCAGTCCGTCAAGCAGCCGGGAATACGTTGCCATCGGATAATCTTTAAGCTCTATCGACTGCACATAGGACTTTCCCAATGCGGTTTGAAATTCAAGGGTATCGGCTCCGCCGAAAACCTGTACGTTTCCCAGAGCTTCGTTTAACGGCATGAAGGGCACACGGACTTTCTGCCATTGCCCGGTCAGCAGGTAGTTGTAGAAGGAGAGCTGATGAGAAAAAATAATTCCTTGCTCGTCCGAATATTCTCCAAGCACTGCGGGCTCGTAATCCCTAAGTGAACTTACCAGCTGATCGAAGACTTTTCCGAAAACCTCCAAGCGCTCTTTAAGTTCCTCCCGGATTTCCGATTCTTTGTACTTATCCCTCTTCAATGCCGTCGCTTTATGGCTGACCAACGACACATAAAGTTCGGTCGCCATCAGGTTATTTTCCGAGATTTCACTGTTGTAGGCGCGAACAAAGTCTCTGACAAAACGGCTGCTCAAATTCTCGTCCGGTACGGAGAGTTGGTCGTGAACCACGCGTCGGATTCTATGCACCTTGAGAGACATTTCATCCGTGGAGGAGGCGCTTGCCATCACTTTTAAAAAGTTGTTTTGGCGCTCTGCATCTCTTTGGAGCGCTTCGTTGGAAACCGCCTCAAATACTTTCCCTGAAATCTTTACCGTCGCAACTAAGTCTCCTTCCCGGCAGATCACAACGCCGGGCGCAATGACCGCCGAAAAGGGAATGAACTGCGATAGACTTTTCTCGGAATTATCCAGCGATTTTCTTTGGGCAAACATTGTTTACTCCTTGCTTTTTTCAAATACAAAAAGCTCTTTTCTTTCTTGTTTGGGACTCAAACTTGTGACGTTTCCCCAAAACTGTCGATTTTTGGTTTGAATGAGGTTGATGCGAATGTAGGAGAGCAGCTGAGAAAAAATCTGTTCATCCTGATCCGCTACAGACTTCAAATAAAAATGCGTTATCGGTGCGATCAGAATCAAAGGAATCCAAACCCATACTGCCAAAAGCGCAATGACGCCGATGTTCAAAACAAAAACCTTGAGCGGGACGCCCCCGATGCAAGCCGGTCGCGTCGCGCCTTTAAATAGCGGGCTTGATGTTTCCATTTAGCCCACCAGCAATTCGGCCAGCCAAGGGGCAGATGCAATCAAGCAGGCACCTAGGACAGGCCCCCAAACTTGTTGAATGCCGGCGGGAGTAAATAGAATTTTGTAACCCGCCCAGCCAATAGCGATCGTGACGACAATCAAAGAGCAGCCTTGTAATATTCCCAAAATTGTTTGTAGCGTATTGTTTAGGGCTTGGGTTCCGGAAGCAGCAAGTGCAGGGTCGCACAGCATCAAAGCGGCCAGAAGAGCGGGGAATAAGAGGTTGGATTTTTTCATGGTTAAACTCCTAAAGTTAGTCGGATTAAAAAATCAATCCGGTTGATAAGTTGTCGCCGGTAGCGACAAGGGTTGAAGATTCTTTTGATTTCGTTTCAGCTTCCCGGATGGACGGGACGGTCTGTACATTGACGTTGATTCCGGCATTAGCGCGCACTTTATCCACGTAGCCGTGCCGGTAGCCGGTCTGAAAGTTTCCTGAGTAGTAGCAGCTCAAGGCATCGTGCAGCGAGTTGCTGCCGCTGTTCTTCTGCGCTCTTTGGTAGCAGTCGGAAAGGATTTTTGACGCTGCTTTTAGATTGGTACAAGCATCCAGTGCCCCGGCGGCATTGATGCCGAGCTTGGAAAAATTCTTCTTATTGATTTGAGCCAAACCGACCGAATAGTTTTTTCCTTCAAGTTCCAGCTGCGCAATGATTGCCATTGCCTCATGGAATGCTTTCGGCTGCCGAGAACCTCCGCCGACAATACCAATGGCATACGGATTAAAACTGGATTCGGTTCTCACCAATGCGCGCAGCGTGTCCTCAGAAACTTCAGGTGCGCAGCGTTTGGCCAACTGTCCGAAATCATCGGCGAAGCTAATGCCCGTATAGAGCAAAAGAGACAAGGCAGCGATAACTGTATAATGTAAACTACAGTTCACAGAGATGTACGAAACATTATGTTTGAGGAAACTGAAGATCTCACTCTTTATCCGACAGAGGAGTTTCAAAAGTGGTTGGCTTCCTTTAAAGCCAATGATCGGGATGCTCTTCAGAGAATCAATGCCCGGCTGAGGAATATGACCAACGGCCATTTTGGTCAGACACGCCCTGTTGGTGAAGGTGTCATAGAGAGCAAAATTGATTTCGGACCGGGTTTCAGAATTTATTTCGCTCGGCGTGGAAAGATTATTGTTTTGCTTCTGCTTGGAGGTTCTAAAAAAACGCAGTCCAAAGACATCGAAAGAGCAAAAGAGATACTTTTGAAAGTGGAGATTTAATCTATGAACAAGATCAAACTTTGCAAGCCTTATGACCCGGTTGATTATCTTGAAAGCAAAGAGGACTATGCCTTGTACCTTCAATCCTGCTTTGAAGACGATCCCGGGGACGGCTCCCTGATTAAGTCTGCCATCCTTGACATCGCTAAGGCTAAAGGTATGGCCGAAGTAGCTCGGAAAAGCGGCTTGACCAGAGAAGGTCTTTATAAAGCGCTCGGCCCGGCAGGCAATCCCAAATTTGGAACAGTAACTAAAATTCTTTCTGCGCTGGGAATCGAGCTCAGACCTATAGTCGCTCCGCAAATTAAAACTGCTTAAAGTTCTCTTCATTTTTTCTCTTGGGTTGAGATTCATTGGTCAGCGCCCACTTGGAGCGCTCACCGATGAATCCTTCATTCATCGGGGTTGTGCGGACCCCTTTCGGAGTCCGCGTGAGTTTTTAGATTTGTTTAGAAGCGGTATCTGGCCTCGAACTTGAAGGCATGGTCAGCTTTGCCTTTGGTGCCGCCCGTGAATCCGTAGCGAACACCAAACGTTGCCGGACCTTTATCGGCCTGTACGCCTAGATTAACGTTGGTGCCGAATTTGCCCGCAAATTCTCCTGACAGCTTGTCGCTGACACCGTTGAAGTTGGACAGTTTGGTCTTCTGCTTCGTATCGCCGAACTGCGGGATGAGTGTCAGATCAGCTTGCGGACGAACATTCCAGCCGGAAGCGGTCATAATGTCGCCGCGCACCGCAACGCCGATAGGCAGCTGGAAAGTATTGGTGGCGTCCGCTGTGTTGCCCCATACTTTCTTACCGTCTACTTTCGTGTCGTAGCTGCCGGACTTGGCCCACACATAACGCAGCCCTGCGTGAGGAATCACGTTTGCCTTGCCGACCGGCAGAGTGGCTTCGGCTCGAGCACCAAGATTGAATAAGTTGGTCTTAACATCCGCGTCGGCCTTGTTGAATCCCGCAGCATTAATCGACTGGGTAATATCGGAGCTGTTGTGCATCCAGCTCAAAGTACCGATCAGATTGACTCTATCGACAGGAGCGTAGGCACCGTAGGCGTGCAAACCGAACGAGTTGTACTTGTTCTTGGTCTTCAGCACGTCGCCAGTTGAATCCAGCGAGCCGTGGTTGTAACTGAAGGCAGCGCCCAAGATGACGGACTTACCGGCAAACTTGCGGTCATAGCCCATAACAAGACCGTAGGCGTTTGTGTCGAACCCGGCTTTGGAAATACCAGTCGCGCTGAGGCTCTTGTATTTCTGTTTGCCGCCGATGACATCAACCCAAAGATCATTTCCGCGATCCCATTCACGCATGACCCCGTATTCCGTAAAGGCTTCGTTTCGCATGGAAACTCTGCCCTCGATGGAGTCGGCAGCCGTGCTGAGGTCGTTCATGGAAACGCTCATTGCGCCGCCCGCAAAGGCGATATTGGCAGCAGAGTTGATGACTTTGGTCTTGCCCGCAACATCCAGCTCTTTATCGCGCAGAACACGGCAAACAAAGTCGGCACCTGCGTCGCCGCTCTTGCAGTGCAGCAGATCGTCGTTTGCAATGTTGGGAATGGCGATGTCAGGATAGACGGTGCGGACATCAGCCAATGTCGCGTTCACCCAGATCTTGGACGGATCGTTGTGCAGCGTCAGAATCCAGTTGATGCCGCTGCCGTCTTGGGGCAGAGCGTAGAGATTGTCGCCGGTCCAGCCGCCCGTCCACATTCCGCCGGATTCATTTCCGCCGGTGATATAGCCGTTGACGATTGTGTAGTCGCCCACTTCTTCAATATTGCCCAGAACAAGGTTTGCACCCGGTTCGACGGTGACTTTCGCAATATCGCTTGTGGTATTGAATGCGCTCTTACCGTCTGTCAGGATGGAGCTGTCGATAACGGTCAGAGAATCCTTAGCAAAGAAGAGATCACCGTTTCCGATCTGGACGTGCGTATCTTTATCCGTCCAAACGTTTGGACCTACGGCAATGCCTCCTCCCGGACCGGTTGTCACGTTATTGGTAATAACCAATCGGCTCGGTGTGCCGCCCGGCACCGTCGGAGATCCGATGGAATCGGCCCAGTCAAGTCCGCCCTGCGGTCCGAGGTTCAGATCGCCGTTGTTCTTCACATAGATATTCGTGTCGATCACGTCGTCCTTCGGATTGATTTCAGCCTTGACGTGGTTTTCCTCGGTCGGTTCTCTGTCGTTTCCGATGACAAGGTCTCCGCCGTTAAGGTCGGTTTCCTCTGCCTTCAGACTGCCCCCGTCAATCTTGACGAGACCGTCGTCAATGGTGAGCTTGCCGGTTTCAATATCTCCCGTGTTGTTCACGTCGCCGCCCGCAACAACAACGTTGTTCCAGATAGACGTGCCGGAGTTATTGTGTTCGCCTTCCGGGTCAATCGTCAGGATGTCTCCTTTCTCGTAACCGGAATTATTCGACGTACCGCCGCCCTGAATCGTCATATCGTCGTATTCAGTTTTGCCTTGGTTGTCGAGTGTCCCGGAAACAAGGGTATCGGTGACCTTGGTGGCGTCGATTTCACCTTTATTCGTCTTATCACCTTCAATGACATACTTGTCGGAGATGGTTTCTTTGCCTCCTTCTTCGGTAGTGGCCGAGCCTCCGACTTGTACAGTCTGGTTGTTCCAGATCGAGGTGCCGGAGTTGATGTGTTCGCCTCCGTCCTCAATGGTGAGGATGTCGCCTTTCTCGTAACCGGAGTTGTTCGAGGTACCGCCGGAAGCAACGGTCATATCGTCATAATTCGAGGTTCCCTGATTGTCGAGAGTCCCGGAAACCTGAGTATTGGCAACCTTCGTTGCGTCAACTTCACCTTTGTTGGTTCGGTTGCCCGCAATGTCATAGGTATCGTTGATTGTTTCCTTGCCGCCGACTTCAACAGTTGAAGAAGCACCACTCTGGATCGTGACATTGTTCCAAATGGAGGTGCCGCTGTTGGTGTGCTGACCGCCGTTTGCCACTGTCAGAATGTCACCCTGTTCAAACCCGGTGTTTTCCGATTTACCGCCGCTGGCAACGGTCATGTCATCGTAGTTAGCAGTTCCTTCGTTGCGCAGCAGCCCCGCAACAGTTGTCACGGCAGTCTTGGTGGCATCAAGAACAGCGTCTTTGCCCTTGTTGACAAACTCACCGATCACATCGAACACAGTACCGACATCAAGCTTGCCTGCGTTTTCGCCTTTGCCCTTATCGGCAACGGTGACACCGTTCCAAATAGACGTACCGGAGTTGGTATGAGTTCCTTCAACGGTGAGGATGTTTCCTTTTTCCGTACCGCTGTTATTAGAGCTTCCACCCTCGGCAATCAGCATATCGTTGTAACTGGCTTTGCCTTCATTGGCGTGTGTGCCTGATACCGTTACCTTGTCAACGTTGGAAGCGTCCAATACGGAGTTCTGGCCCTGATTCAGGAAATTTCCGGTGACATCAAAGACCGGAAGATTTCCGTCTTTTTCGTCCAGAGACAGTTTCCCTTCGTTAACGGTCGAACCGCTGCCGGTCAGGCTGTTGATGTGCAAAATAGCATTGGAGTGAACGTGAACATTGCCGTTATTGACGAGAGTCCAATCGGCAAACTCACCGTTTTTCGCTTCAAGAGAGCCGTTTTCAGCAATATTGGAGGAGAGAATCCATCCGACCGTCGGAGTAACGCCGCCGTGGGAACCGAACGTAAAAGTACCGTTGTTCACGTCAATGGAGCCGCCGTCGGCAGAATCCTTCAGCAGTTTATTGGCATCATCACCAAAAGAACCTTCAGGAATTGCATTGACGGCATTGCCGACAAGAACCAATTCCTTACCGCCTTCGATTGTGACTTTATCGGTATGGGAGACATCTTTGAATCCCATACTAATATTGATCGAATTGGTATTCGGATCATTGGACTCGGCACCAATGATCAAACCTTTGATCGTCTGAGAAGCATCCGTGTCTTTGTTGTACTCATCGGCAAACTCATTGTGCAGAGTCGTCGTGTTGAGCACAATGCCGGGGTTCAGAACGACATCGAGTCCTTCTATTTCCAAATCGTTTGCAGTTGTGATGGTGAAGGGCGCAGTCATCTGCCCTAAGAAATTGATCGTCAGGTTGGCTGCGTTTTCAAATGCATTCGCAATTTTGTCGGTGACGCTGACAATCAAAGAAGCGCTGAAATAATCGTCGTCAAGAGCAAGATTGCCGCTTTCGACATTCAGCCCGGACTGGATCTCGTCTTTGACTGCGCCTACAGTAGTTGCAGAAAGCTTGGTGGTCGGAAGCTGTACGGTGCCTGTTTCGGCGTCCGTTGCGTCGATACGAATTGCCTC